>TARA_B110000196_G_C21153122_1_pt1 | contig 10883 bp, 10 predicted proteins | sample TARA_B110000196 | Tara Oceans TARA_B110000196 (sample SAMEA4397072) | marine metagenome | biome: Polar Biome; feature: [MES] marine water layer (ENVO:01000295) within the mesopelagic zone...; material: water (ENVO:00002006), including particulate matter (ENVO:01000060) such as...... | reverse complement strand
CTTATTACAGACGTATATTTTACAGAGTATGCGTTTCCGATGAGAGGAGCTCGCTTTGCGGAACGCATTGGAACTCAGGCTGCGCTATTTAATATTGAGGTAAGGTTCCCTTTTATTAATTATCTTGCACTTGGTTTTCCCTTGAAGTTGGTTTTTGGAAATATTCGGGGGCACGCGTTTATGGATATTGGAGCAGCTTGGGATAATTATGATGAATTTTCTTCTACTATATGGCCAAGTAGATATGGAAACAATAATTCAGAAAATTTTTCACCTTGGGTTGTCACATCAGGCTTAGGCGTGAAAATAAACCTTGGATATTTTTTATTACGTATTGAATCTGCTTGGGATAAAAATCCTAGTGGATACTCAAAACCTCAATGGTATTTTTCTCTAGGTCCTGACTGGTAACAAATATCTGTCTTGATTCCATCGGCCATGAAAGGCAATTTCAACTGCTTTTATGGCTAATAAAAAAAACAAAGTAAACTTTCTATGTTCTGCATGTGGAGATGATTTTCCAAAATGGAATGGTCAATGTCCCAGTTGTAAAGAGTGGGGAACCCTTTCTGAGTTTAAGGTTCTCGGTAAAAAGAAAAATTCTAAAACGGAATATCGTGATTATAGGCGACTCAATGATGTTCTAGCGTCAGAGCCTGGTGAAAGGTTTTCCTCAGGGATAGTAGAGGCCGATCGAGTTTTAGGTGGGGGGTTACTTCCAGGTTCATTATTGCTCCTTGGTGGCAATCCTGGAGTTGGCAAGTCCACTCTCGCTCTGCATATATGTTCTGGGATTAATAAGCCTGTCCTTTATGTGTCCGCTGAAGAGAGCGAAGAACAGGTTGCAATCAGAGCAAAAAGAATAAACGTTGAGTCAAAAAATTTACATTTATCAAGCGAGAATGATTTAAATGGAATACTGACACATATCGATAGAATTTCTCCTGCGCTTGTTGTTGTTGACTCTATTCAAACTATTCTGAATTCTGACCTAGACTCTCTACCAGGATCCCCCAGTCAGATAAGAGACTGTGGACAAAAATTTTTAGAAGTGAGTAAACAAAAAAATGTTATTATTATGATCGTTGGTCACGTGACAAAAGAAGGAACCATCGCAGGCCCGAAAATGTTGGAGCACATGGTCGACACAGTTCTCTATCTTGAAGGGGATGATCGTTATGAGCATCGTATCCTACGATCAGCAAAAAATCGTTTTGGCACTACAAATGAAGTGGGCATTTTCCACATGAATGAAGGAGGCTTAAACGAGGTCACTAATCCGTCTGAAATGTTTCTTTCTGAAAGAAGTAAAAATGTTCCTGGGACATGTATTTATCCTTCTCTGGAAGGTACTCGCCCTATACTGATTGAGGTCCAGGCTCTTGTGTCTACAGCGAATTTTGGTACTCCACAGAGAAATGTAAATGGATTTGATTTCAAAAGGATGGCAATGCTCTTAGCTGTACTAGAAAAGCGAATGGAGCTAGTGATGGGGATGAAGGATGTATTTATAAATCTTGTAGGAGGGCTAAAGGTAGATGACCCTGCTGCAGATTTATCTATTTTGTGTGCGATTGCTTCTAGCTTTATGGACAAACCAATTGATGAGAATATTGTATTTATGGGTGAAATAGGATTAGCTGGTGAGGTGAGGTCAATCAGTCGCCTGGGTCACAGACTCTCAGAGGTAATGGCGCTCGGTTTCAGTGGCGCCATTGTTCCGGCAGCAAGCATGAATGACAAAATAAAAAAATCGAAACTCGAAATTTATCCAGTGAACTCTGTTAAAGAAACATTTGATATATTATTTTGAAATTTTCAATTAATAATTCAGACAAAAATACTTCCGCTAGGGCAGGAACTATAGACACAGATCATGGTAGTATCCGAACACCTGTTTTTATGCCGGTCGGTACGATTGGCGCTGTTAAAACGTTTTCCCCTCATGAGCTCGAGGGCCTTGGGGCTGATATTATTCTTGGGAACACCTATCACCTATACTTGAGACCAGGTACAGATATTATTCATGGTGCTGGAGGACTACATAAATTTTCAAACTGGTCACGTCCTATGTTGACCGATAGCGGAGGTTTCCAGGTATTTTCTCTTGCTAGATTAAACAAGATTAATGATAATGGTGTCGAGTTTCAGTCTCACATAGATGGTAGTTACCATTCTCTTACACCAGAGATTTCTATGGAAATACAACGAGTGCTAGGGGCTGATATTATTATGGCTTTTGATCATTGCCCTCCAGCTAGTGCTAATTTAAAAGAGATTACTCTAGCGGTGAAGCGAACAACCGAATGGGTCAAAAGATGTAAAAAATATTTAGAAACATATCCTAGCTTATATAAGCACAGACAAAGCTTGTTCCCTATCATTCAAGGTGGTATTGATCTTGAGTTAAGAAAAATAAGCGCTGAATCATTAACAGATTATGCTGACTGTGGGATTGCAATTGGTGGTCTTGCCGTTGGTGAAGAAAAAAATGCAATGTTTGACACTATTGAATATTGTGATAAAGTGCTTCCAAAAGATCAACCTCGGTATCTTATGGGTGTGGGCAAACCTACGGATATTGTAAAAGCTATTCGTCGAGGTGTAGATATGTTTGACTGCGTTATACCAACCAGGAATGGACGTAATGGGCAAATATTTACATCCTTGGGAGCAATCAATATAGGAAACGAGAAATATAAAAATGATCATTCTTTGATAGATGAAAATAGTGTTCACGCTTTTGGGAGGATGTTTACCAAAGCATACCTTCGTCACCTATTTAACGTCAAAGAGATTCTTGGGTTACGTATTGCATCAACATTAAATCTATCTTACTATATTTCATTGACGAATACGATTCAAGAAAAAATAACTTCCGGAGACTTTGACAAATGGTCTAACAGTTGGCTTAGTGATATGCAAAACAAAAAAGGAATGTGATGGCTAAAGTAAAAGTTCGTGTAGTAGATGCTTATATATATAAGAAGACGGGTAACACGATTAAATATCTGGTGCTAAAAAGAGCTAAGACAAAGATGTATGAGCATCTTTGGCAAGGGGTAGCAGGAAAAATTGAAAAAGGAGAACAAGCCTGGCAAGCGGCAATAAGAGAGTTAAAAGAAGAAACGGGTCTAGACCCAGTAAAGATTTTTGTAGTGGACCATGTAAGTAAGTTCTATGAGACACATGGGGACAGAGTAAACCTTGTCCCAGTTTTTGGAATAGAGGTAGGGTCTGAGGCTGTTTCACTATCAAGCGAACACTCTGAATTTAAATGGCTGGATTACGAAAATGCATGTTCTTATTTAGTGTGGAAGGGTCAGAAAAAAGGGATCTCGGTTGTGAATGAAATGATTATCTCTAATGATGATAGGATGAAGTGGTCACAAATATATTTTACTTAAACAAGTTATTAGGGGAAATTGATAGTACTTCTCGCCGATTGAAATACCTTAGCGGTATTTTAATGCTATCCTGGGCTTTATTTTTCTTTTTACGATTGGGCTTCTTTTTTATTTTTTTTGAATCTGTCAGCGTATTAGATATTCTACATAGTCTATGGGTTGGGATAAGATTTGATATGCGTTTAGCGGTCCTTATTTCAATCCCGATACTATTTTTTTGTGTACTTCCAATAGTCAGATATTGGAAATTTTCGCACACAATTTTTGTTGTAAAATGGGTTTATGGCATTCTCATATCCCTCACTGTTTTTTTCTACATTTTTGATTTTGCAAACTATGGTTATACGCAACAGAGGATTGATGTAACCGTATTTAACTTACTGGAAAATTTAACAATTTCACTTGGGATGATTTGGGAAACCTATCCTGTTGTGTGGCTTATTTTGTTTGTAATAAGCATATGTTATTTATGGATTAAAATTCATAACTACATTGTTAAACACACCCTTATGACACCTCAGCGTAGAGCTAAGAATTATCAAAAAATTATTCAAATTACCTGCGCCTTAATTTTTTATCTTTTTGGATTTTGGGGGACTTTATCTCAGTACATGTTATTATGGAGTGATGCATTTTTCAGTCGAGATTCTTTTGTTTCTGCTTTAGCACTAAATCCGGTATTGTATTTTTATGATACTACTACATTTGAGGAAAAAGACTATGAGACAGATAAAGTACGTGATTCTTACTCATTAGTTTCCAATGTACTAGGTATTGATAATCCAGATATTAAAAATCTGAATTTTAGTAGGTATGTTGAACCCTCTAAATTGTTTGACAGTCAACCAAGTGTAATAATAATATTTATGGAATCCGTGGGGTTAAATAGGATGGGTATAATGGGTAACCCACTTAATCCTACCCCCGTGCTAGATAGTCTATCATCAAGAGGTTTATTTTTTTCTAAGTTTTATATACCATGGGTTAGTACCTCAAGATCTGTTTTTACGATGCTTACAGGGATACCAGATATCGCCAGGAGGACTTCTTCAAGAAATCCAATAGTTCGTGATCAGTACAGCATCATCTCTCAGTTTAAAAAATACCAGAAATATTATATGATTGGCGGAAGTGCCAGCTGGGCCAACATTCGTAGTCTTGTCACCTATAATATTAAGGATATGAACCTAATAGAAATGAAAGATATTAATCGTTCGAGGGTGGATGTTTGGGGAATATCTGACTTAAACCTTTTTAGAGAGGCCAATAGAATACTAAAAAACAGGACGCTATTTTCATCCCCTAGCTTTACCATAATACACACAGCTGGAAATCACAGACCGTATACGATTCCTAGTGACAATAATGGCTTTGAAATAAAACATGTTGAAAAGTCTGTACTCAAAACTTCCGGTTTTAAATCTGAAGAACAATATAATGCTGTAAGGTTATTAGACCACTCTATAGGACAGTTTTTTAAAATGGCTAAACAGTCTTCATATTTTGATAATACAATATTTGTTTTGTTTGGTGATCATGGTACCGCTGATCCAAAAGCTGAGCACATGCGAGCTGATGACTATGACCTAAAGCTTCGATCCTACAATGTTCCTTTAATTATTTATGCTCCAAATATTTTAGACCCGCCCAAAATAATTAGAACAGTTTCTGGTTTAGCTGATCTAATGCCAACCATAGCTGGAATATGTAGGATACCATATTTGAATAAAACAATAGGCACAGATATTTTAGAAACCAAAAATAATTTTGCATTTATCGTAAATAAGAAAATGAGCCCTAATAGTTACGGTGTAATTAATGATCAATATTATATAAGGATATTCCAAGATGGTTCAGGCATGGAACTACATAATATTTTGGATTCAAATCCCGGTGAGGATGTAAAGAAAAAATATATAAATGAGGCTGACTCCTTGAAAAAAATAGCAGATGGACTTTATGAAACGGCTAAGTATATGTTATATCACAATAGTAATTAATTATATATTCCATCAACTATAAAATAAAAATAATTTAAAAGAGGCGGTTTCAACATGCTAAAAACAGGCATCAGTGCTCCCGGGTTTCAGTTAAGCGATCAGGAGGGAGATATTGTTAACATTAATGATTTTGAAGGACAAAAAATATTACTATGGTTTTACCCTAAGGCCAGTACACCTGGCTGAACGATCCAAGGTCAAGGACTCCGGGATGAGTTCAAAAATTTCAAAGATAAAAACACAGTCATAATGGGAATGAGTGCCGACTCAGTAAAAGCACAAAAAAACTTTACAGTTAAACAAGATTTTCAATTTCAGTTACTTTCAGACCCAGAGAAAGAAACCATAAGGTCCTATGACGCGATTGGAATGAAAAAAATGTATGGAAAAGAATATGAGGGGATACTTCGAATTGCTTATTTGATTGATGAAAAAGGGACTATTGAAAAAGCTTATGAAAAAGTAAATCCAAAAACTTTTGCTGATGAGGTTTTACAGGACTTGAGCTAGAAATTTATTTCTGAATTATTAGATAATCATTTTTAAATGCCGTCTTATTCTGATTTTGATCTAGATACCCATTCATTATAGAGTGTCCCTTAATCCAAAGTTCATCATCATTTATTTTATAATCAGTTAAGTGCATAGGTATTTTACCTAGGCAAAATGCAGCACTGTTTTCAGTGCATATTCCGATATGGTGACCCTTAAATTCGTCTAGATTTTCCCAGTCTTCCCTAAGTTGGAATCCTTTAGCTTGCTCTATAGTATTAAATGTTAATACAACTGATGGTTTTGTTTGTGTGTATATGCATCCTGAATAAATTGGCAATAGTGCTTTCATTACGACCCAAGAACTAGAATTAGAAGAAATATCACAGCAAAGACCTGTCCCCGGTTGTAAACCCAAAGCTTTTTGTATACTATTCGTGTTTACAAGCAGTCCATAATGAGATAAAAAAATTGTTCCCGTATCAGAGATTATATTTATGGCAGTCTCACTAAGTAGCGCTTTGTACTCAGGCTGAAAATTGTTTGGATAAGAAGAGACACTGTCCAATAGATTAGTTTCTTTATCCAAAGTTTTTAACGACAATCTTTTATCAACATATACGTTTTCATGTTCTAAAACAGTCCCACGTGCACCGATATGCCAAAGCCCAAAAAGGATTAGCTCCGCTTGGGGAAACTCATTTTCTTCGATTATAACATTATCTTTTGGTTTTATTCCCTGTTCACTTAACCAGTGAGCAGTTTGTTGAATTAATAAGTAAAAATCTAGATTGGTAATATTATGATCTTGATAAATAATCTGATCGCCAAATTTTATATTCTGTCCTTCTATCAATGCCTGAGTACTCGGGTAGGGTATCATATATTCAATCGGCTCAATATTCCCAATAGTTTGGGCCTTATAAATAAGTTCTTTTATTGTCTGCTCTGTCATTATATAATCTATAAGTCTAGAAAATAAATATTGGTCATTCAACAATAGACTGATATACAAGAGTCTGAAATCTTTTTGATATATTTAAATTATCAAAATCAATCAGTTGAATCATAAGAATGAATATAAGATCTTCTTTTGGGTCAATTCCAAAGAATGTGCCTGCCATTCCTCCCCAGCTATGAGTGCCAACAGAGCCAATAACTTCTTTTGCTGCAGTATTTTTTACAACTGAAAAACCTAAGCCAAAACTTGTTCCATTATTGGGCAAAGTCATCGGCCCACCTATATTAGGTATAAATTTTAGATGATCTTCTATCATTAGTTCAACGGTTTTAGGACCGAGGATTCTGACGCTATTAAGCTCACCTTTATTTAGTATCATCTTGCAAAATTGTAAATAATCTTTTGTCGTAGAAACTAATCCCCCACCGCCAGAGAAAAAGGTGACATTCTCCGTAAACTCACTGCTGTCAGCATGATCTACTGTCATAAGCTCTCCATCAGGGTTAAATGACACTCCAAATAATTTCGCTAGCTTTCTGAGTCTTTTTGGGATATTGTTGATATAGTTAGAGGTAAAGCGATTTATTTTATCATTCGGAAGTTGGAAGTGTGTATCTATCATATTTAGTGGTCTAAATATTTTGGAAGCAAGAAATTCATCAAGGCTATGGCCAGATAGTATTTCAACAAGGTAGCCACAAACATCTGTGGAGACGCCATATCTCCACCCAGTTCCTGGGTCGTGATATAAAGGGATATCACTTAGTTCACTTATGAATTCTTTAGTGTCTTTGCGATCTAAAATTTTTGCTTTCCTATATTTTCTGTCAACATATGTATTTGGACCCCAACCATATCCTAGTCCAGATGTGTGTCTCAAAAGGTCAATCATTAACATTGGCTTTTTTACTTTTTGAACCATACGGATCTTATTAATTGGCCATGTATTCCACTTTTGTGACCTAAAAAATTTATTTGGTAATAAAGGTTTGTATACTTTAAGATTTTTGAATTCTGGGATATACTTATGAACCGGATCGTCTAATAAAAACTTTCCCTCCTCATATAACATCATCAGTGCTACAGAGACAATGGGCTTGGTCATGGAATATATTCTGAATATGCTATCGTCTTTGAGTGGGGCTTTACTTTCTATGTCTGCATAGCCGTAGGTGTCATAGTGCCCTAGTTTACCGTTTCTGATTATTGCAGTTTGAACACCTGCCAGCTTCCCTTGATCAACGAACTGATGCATTATTTTTTCTAGTCTTTTAAGACGTTCTTCTGATAGTCCTGCTTTCTCAATATTAATTGGGAATTGTGCAGCTAAAAGATTAAAAAATAAGGTTATAAATAAGATCAGTCTGATTGCCATTTTTTTAGTAAGGTTGGAATTTTTGGTTTATTTAGAGTGATATAAGTTATTTATCTGGTTTGATCTTTCTTTGGATCCTAAAGTTATCGGTAGGTCTTGTATACCAGTTTCCCGCTAAACGCCCGATTGGATTTAGTTTTTCAATATCAATCTTTCCATCAATGATTATACTATCATCTATATGAAATAATATTACGGTTCCAATAACGACAAAACCACTTCCTGATTTGTCATCTCCGATCTTTACTATTTGGTTGAGTTTGCACTCAAAACTTATTTTTGATTCTTTTAGACGAGGAGAAATAATTTTTTCTGATGGTAATGGATTTAACCCAGAGATAGTAAACTCATCAATATCATTTTTATAGTCTGTTGAACATTGTACCATTTGTTCTGCAAAAGATTCGGACACAATGTTTACTACAAATTCTTTTGTGTCTCGAATGTTAACGAGAGTATCCTTTTCTGATCCGTCCCATCCACGTCTTGCGGGCGCAAACATTATAGTAGGAGGATTTGAGCACACACCATTAAAGTAGGAAAAAGGTGCAATATTGTTTACCCCATCTTCAGAAGTTGTAGAAACTAAAGCAATAGGCCTGGGGACTATTGATCCAATCATTAGTTTATGAGTCTCTTGAAACGGAAGGTCAGCGGGGTCGTAGATCATAAACTAAATACTCCAAGAATACGGGTAGTCACTATCTTCGATTTCTTGAGTATGGGTCGTCATATTCAGCGGCTCGTAAGTATCGATCATTACCGCAAATTCATTCGTTTCTTTAGCGCTCAACGATTCTTCAATTTTACCTGGTTGTGGACCATGTGAGAGCCCCATTGGATGGTATGTAATAGACTCCGGCTCTATACCTTTCCTACTCATAAAATCTCCATCAACATAGAATATGATTTCCTCTGAATCAATATTGCTGTGTGCATAAGGTGCCGGTATTGATTTTTCGTGATAATCAAATAACCTAGGAACAAAAGAACATATTACAAACCCATTCGATTGAAATGTTTGATGTACTGGCGGAGGCTGATGTATTTTTCCTGTTATTGGCATAAAATCTTTAATATTGAATGACCAAGGATAATAATAGCCATCCCAGCCAACGATATCAAAAGGGTGGTGATTATAATGATAAGACTGTATGACTTCCCTATATTTAACATTTATTACCGCCGAACCATTTTTGCTATTTTCATCAAAAATTGGTGTGTTAATGTCTCTTTCAGAAAAGGGGGAATGTTCTAATAACTGTCCAAATTTGTTTCTATATCGCTCAGGGGTCTCAATAGGAGAATTTGATTCTATGGTTAAAATTTTCATAGGACTGGTTATCTCTAATTTCCATATGACACCCCTAGGTATGACGACGTAGTCTCCATGAGAAAGGTTCAAAGATCCAAAGTTAGATCTAAGTACGCCCTCCCCAGATTGTATAAATAATACTTCGTCTGCGAGTGCGTTTTTATAAAGGTTTTTTGATGAAGTGTTCGGATGGCATTTATTTATTACAATATCCTTATTATAAAATAGGGGAACTCTTGAGGAGATTACATCTCCCTTAGAAATCATGTTTGATGTTTTTAAATGATAGTGTCTGTGGGTTTTATTTCGTTCAATAATCTTATATTCTTTTTGAGAGCTAATTTCATTTATGGAGGTCGGAGGATTAGTATGATATACGGTAGAATACATGTGGCTGAAGCCCTGCCTGCTAATCAGTTCCTCCCAAAAAAGGTTCTTATTAGAGCCCCTAAACTGGACATGTTTTTTATCTGGTATTTTTCCTCTTTTTTGATAAAATGGCATAGCTAATTAAATAATTTTATTTTCTAAAACGCCTAGTTTTTCAACTTCTAATTTGACCACATCACCTTTTTCAATCCAACCACCAGTATTTTCAGGACGAAGCTCAAGAATACATCCAGTGCCAACAGTACCTGATCCAATATATTCACCGGGAACCAATTTTGTGTTCATGCTAGCGCGTTCAATCATTTCACCAAAAGAGTGATAAAGGTCGTTTGTGTTACCATCTGAAATTTTTTTACCGTTAATGTGACATGTCATTCGGAGATGCAGTTTTCCATCATCTCCCCAGGAATCTTCTAGTTCGTCGGGGGTCACCATGTATGGCCCAAAACTGGATGCAAAATCCTTCCCCTTTGCTGGCCCTAGACTCATTGGCATCTCTTCTCGTTGCAGATTTCGAGAAGACCAGTCATTTAAAATAGTATACCCTGCTATAACCTTATCTGCATCCTCTGCTTTTATATTCGCACCGCCACCACCGATGATAACAGCAAATTCTAATTCAAAATCCAACTCTGTTGTATTGGAAGGATAAGAAATTTCAGCGCCATGACCATAACAACAATTTGGATTGGAGAAATAAAATATCGCTAATTTGTACCAGTCCGGGTTCATCTCTAAACCACGGAGTTTTCTGGCCGCTTTTACGTGCTGCTCAAAAGCATAAAAATCTCTGAATGCTGGTGGTTCAGGAATCGGTGGTAAAATAACTAAATCTGATTCATCAGTGGATAATGATTTGAGGTCAACATTAGAAACCGCACTCTCTAGTTGCTTTAAAACTGAAAAGTTAAGATCCCAATTTTCTAGAGCTTCTTTTAAAGTC
>TARA_B110000196_G_scaffold101215_1_pt1 | contig 10886 bp, 9 predicted proteins | sample TARA_B110000196 | Tara Oceans TARA_B110000196 (sample SAMEA4397072) | marine metagenome | biome: Polar Biome; feature: [MES] marine water layer (ENVO:01000295) within the mesopelagic zone...; material: water (ENVO:00002006), including particulate matter (ENVO:01000060) such as...... | reverse complement strand
CGCGCACTACCAAGTCACCCTCCGGGAGGTCATTAATATTCTTTTCTTTTATGCTCTGCGAAAATATCCCCTGACTATTTTCCTCGACAACTATTGTGCTAAAAATCTTGTTATCCATTTTTCTCCCAATCTAAAACATATAAAAAATTAATGGTATTCATTAGCCTAATATTTTTTCTATTGTATCTTTTCTGCCTTTAATTTTAAGAAAAATCTCTTCATCGCCATAAATACTTTCTAAAATCTCAACCTGCTTCAGTAATTGTGAGATCGTTTTACCTTTGTGATACGGAATATTTATATCAAAAATCTCAAAATCGCTCTCAACTTTTTTAATAATATGATCTCTGACATCATCAAGCCTTAGATGATGGAGAGCAGAAATAAAAATATCATTCGGAAATTTTCTTTTTAATCGTTTTAAATCTAGCTCTTCTGATACCTGGTCAATCTTATTGAGCACCAAACTTTGTGGAACATCACCTGCTCCTAAATCAGATAAAACACGTTTTATTGTTTCAAGATGATCATCAAGCAGCTCAGAGTTTGCATCAAGTACAATTAAAATAAGATTTGCCTCTGATAGCTCTTTTAGCGTGCTTCGAAAAGAGGCCACCAGATTGTGTGGTAGTTTTCTGATAAAACCAACGGTATCACTTATCAATACTTGGTGCGTCTTATTAAGCTTTAATTTTCTTATTGTGGTATCTAGCGTTGAAAATAACTGATCTTGCACATAAACATCGTTCCCCGTTAATGAATTAAACAGCGTCGACTTACCAGCGTTAGTGTAGCCAACAAGCGCGACTCGGAACTCTTTTTTACGCTTCTGGCCCTGAGTAATTCTTTCTGTCTCTATTTTTTTTAGGTCTAGTTTTAGTTTAGATATCTTATTTCGAATTAGTCTTCGATCTATCTCAATCTGAGTTTCTCCCATTCCTGCTCTAGTACCGAGTCCCCCCATTTGTCTTTCAAGATGTGTCCATTGTCTCGTTAGTCTAGGTAACAAGTATTCGCAAAAAGCAAGTTCTACCTGTGTCTTAGCCTCTCGTGTTTTTGCATGTTTTTTAAATATATCAAGTATCAGTGCGCTTCTGTCTATTACTTTTATATTTTTTGTTAGTTTATGATAATTTTTTATTTGAGCGGGGCTAAGCTCCTCATCGAAGATAATAACTGTAACTTCTAAAACTTTTGCCTGGTCAATAATCTGACTGGCTTTACCCTTTCCAATATAATATGCTGGATTAACTTTTGATAGTTTCTGGGTAACTTCACCCACAACCTTTATCTCAGCCGTTTCTGCAAGCAAGCTTAATTCAGATAAGTGATTATCTATATCTGATTGATTATTTTGAGGGAGAATGATTCCGACGAGTAAAGCTTTATCCAAAGTATAATTTATATTTACAGATTATTGTTTAACATTTTTTATAACAGGCCTGCCAATCCAGGTTTCTACAAGGAGGAAAATTGTAGCGATTAATAGAAATATTTTCCACAAAGATTTCCCCTGCCTTATTTCGTTAAAATTATCAATAAAATTATTATCCAGCTTAATCCATCTATAACTTTCTTCGGATAAGAAATTTGATATTTGATCTGAATCCGGTTTTTTAGAAATAGATTCATTTGGGTGAATAAATGTTGAAAAAGAAGTAAAGTGTTTTCCATTTTGATATATCTCATAAACACCTAGTTCATCCAATTTTTTTATTTCGATACCTTCCTTACTGAAATCAGGAACAATAAGTGCTTTTTCTCCAGAGGGAGATTTTACTTCCCACTGATCTCTTACTTCGTTTTGATCTAAAGAAATCCATTTGGTGCTCCCAACAGTTACCGGGAGGGTGCTTAACTCATCAGTTCCGCCTAATATTAGAAGTCTATACATTAAGGGAACGAGTATTCCTCGAATAGGTATATCGTTCCAAGCCAGGTCCAGTAAAGAGGTGAAATAAAAAATATTTCCACTGCCTCTATTAAATTCTAATAACAGAGGATCACCATTATTTAGCTGGAGATGGATACTGTGTTTATTAGAATAACTATGTCTTATATACTGATAGCATTCGGGCAGTTCATTTTCCAATTTTCTAATACTTATATCTGATAATAGGTGGTCATCTTTATCAGGAATATTTACGCTAAATATTCCACTTCCAGAGCCTATCAATGATTTAGCCTTTGGAAAACCAAAGCTAGAAAAATATTTATTATAAGTTGGATCCATTTCCATCCCACCAGAAAACCAAATGAGTCCACCTCCCTCTTGTAAAAAAACATCTATCTCATCAAAAGCCGCCTCAGTAACAGCTTCAGGATTATGAATCACTAAAATATCAAAATCATCTAAAAATAGTCTATTAATAATAGGTTGATTCCGAGTTTCAAAATTGATTAACTGTTTTTCAGGATCAATAGCATCTATGATCAACTCAAACATGGCTTTTTCTTCATTTGTGCTACCAACCATCAAACAACTAATTTTCTCTAATATAGGAGCAGTGATATACCAGGTATTGTCATTTATATAATCATCATTTGGTAGATGTACACTGCCAACCAAGACACCTTTTTTTTCGGGATAAGCTTGAAAAATGAACTCTTTATTTGAACCTTTATCGAACTCTGAGATCACTTGACCAACTCGATTTTCGCCAAACAATAGATTAATAGGTGTATTAGTTACTTTTTTATTCCCTGAATTTTTTATGTTTGTTTTTAGTTTTAATAATTGATCAGGAACTTTTATCCTACTAACTACTTCTAAATTATTAATTGATAGATTATTAATTATCTCACCTGGGTTAACAAGATAAAATTTCCAAGTTTTCAAAATAGGACTACTTGGAAATACATTATTTTGAAAATCACTAAAAATGATACATTCTTTTATTGGTTCAATTGCATTAATCGTTCCAATTAATGAATCAACCGCTTTCCAAAGGTTATCATAGCTGACAGTCGGACGAATTTGATTTATTACTGAAAGCATAGCTTGATCATTAATATCTCCTGAGTATAGTAATCTAGGAGGGCATGTTTGAAAAACATTAACTGTAGTGCTTTTGTTAAATATTTGTGGTACGGATAAAGCAGCTTTCTTTACTGACTCAAGTAGTGTTATTGATTTTTTTTTCCCACTCATGCTAGATGAATTATCAATCACTAGTATTAACCTTGATTCTAGCTCTGCAGAAATCCATCCAGGCATAAACCCTTTGGTAACTGGTCTGGAGATCATAAGCACTAATGCTGTAATAAACCCAATTCTTAATAAGAGAAGAATCCATTTTTTTATCTCCACATTCCTTATTGCATTATTCTCTAAACTTTTAATAAAACGAATGGTGCTAAAGTCGACTTTTTTAATTGATAGACGACTTAAAATATGGATAATAATGGGTATGCCTATTGCACCAAGGAATAATAATGAAGAAGGCGATAATAATGTCATATGGCTAGACTAGCAAAGTACATAGATGAACCTGAAAATAGGGGTATACTGAGATTATCATCAATTGGCAATGGAATTATCTCAATTACCATAGCCATAATAGCGCCAAAGAAAACGAGCCCAGGATTAATAGTTAAATCAATAATAAATCCAACAATAATGCAAGCTATTAAACCTGCCACTGATCCTGATAATGTTTTTTTCCCAATCCTAATTAGTGGAAATCTCATACCAATAATAGCAGCAAAGGTATCACCGACTGCTAAAAATAATAATGCTAATATGCAATATGGAGATGGTACTATTAATACAGTAAAAAGCGCCCCTACAAATACCCAGGTTGCTCCAGTGAGCCTTCCTTCTTTTTCATTATCTCTCATCATAAAATCTAACCATTTGGAAAAAAATTTTGAAACTACGTTTTGCCGTTCTCGAAAAATTTCTATAATAAAACAAAATATAACGAAGAAAGCTAGAATAATTATCATATCTATTTTTTCTTTAAATAAATAAAGATAACTCAAAGGGATTATAGCATTAGATATATGTATGGTTTTTCTGGCAAGCTCACTTTTTTGAATACTACTCACTGATCGATGATATTGTTAAATATATCTTGCATATCAAGTACACTTATAGTCAAATCTATAATTGATGGCTTTTCTAGTACCGTTCCTGGCTTGACTGATTGATTAAGCACGGTATAAGGTATTAAATCTTCATTCTGACGATAGTATACCTTACCCAATTTAAAGCCAGCTTTCTCAAGCTCATTAATTGCCTTCTTTTTACTGAGGCCAAAAACATTTGGAACCTGAAAAAAATTTGGTGGAACGCCTAAGCTAATCGTTAAGTGAATACCCATACCTTTGCTAAGCAAGTCACCACCTTTCGGGTACTGCCAAGTAACGTTGCCAAAAGGCACGTCTGAATTATACTCTTTATAAACGGTGTCAATCTCTAGACCAACTTGCCTGATATCAAGATTAGCACTCCTTTCAGATCGTCCTATCAAATCAGGTACTATAACCATACGCTCTGCATGAGCAATTTTTAAGCGAACTGTTCTACCTTTTTTTACACGCATATTAGGAGACGGGTATTGGTCTATCACTGTTCCCGGTTGATATGAGCTAGAAAATAAAGTATCTGACACCAATCCTTTGTGACCTTCAGAGCTTAATATATCCATCGCATAATCAATTGGCTTCTCTTTTACATTTACCATATAACTACCTTCTCCGTGCCTTACGTAGATAGGCATCAAAATTAGGTCGGCAATGAAAACACCAATGGCAACTAGTGCACCAATACTAAGGATATAATATTTAATATGATTATTTTTTTTCATTCTTTCTTTAATAATACCGCGCCAAACAACCCATCAGATTTTGTTTTGTATGGCATCGTCACTAAAAAGCCATCAGAATCTACCCAATGCTTGGGTAATAATGAATTAGATGGCGACAAACTAAAGTCTTTGTGGCTACTAAGAAATTGTTTAACTAAGATTTTGTTTTCTTCTGGCTCAAGAGAACAGGTAGCATAAACCATCTTTCCACCAGGCAAAAGGAAATTTGACATATGATTCAGTATTGATAACTGTAGATCTTTCAAGATTTTAATATCTTTCTTCTTTATTCGCCATTTAATATCAGGTTTTCTTCCAATAACACCCGTGCCAGTGCAAGGCGCATCAATAAGAATCTTTTTTGATAATGGGAAGTTATCTTTCGTGGCATCTAAAATAGACCACTTAATATTGTTACATTTATGTCGTTTTATATCAGATTTACCCTTATCTACTCTATCCTCATTTACATCTGAGGAAAATATTATACCACTGGGGCCAACTTTGTGAGCCATAAACAATGACTTTGTCCCTGGAGAAGCACAAACATCTAAAATTGATTCTCCTTTTTGTGGATCAATTAAATTAACAACTGCGCCAGCAGCTGGATCTTGTATTGAAATCATACCAGCACGAAAAAGGTCAGTATCTAATACTTTATTTTGGCCATTAGTCACTTCAAGAAAATTTGAAAAATCTTTATTTGGTTTTGTACTGATCTCTGACTGCTCTAAAAGATCTATAGCTTTGCTTATCTCTAAAAGGGTTTCATTTACCCTTAAAAACATGGGGGGGTTTTTTAAAAAATGCATACTTAACTTTTTTGTTACATCTGAGCCAAATTGTCTGTTCCATTTTTGAATCAACCAACTAGGAAAGGCCAACTCTGGGCGATTATTTATTATTGATTCTGACCAACCAGAATTTTTTTGTTGCTCACGTTGTATATTTCTTAAGACAGCATTTACCATCGAACCAGCTTTTTTATTAATTGATCTCTTTCCTAGCTCAACCGCAGAATGAATTGCAGCAAAGCTTGGCGTAACATCATCGAAAAGCAGTTCATAACACCCGACTCTTATAATAGCTCTTAGTTTTGGCTGGATATTTTCTATTTTTTTTGACGAACACTTTTCTATTATATAGTCTAGGATTCCCCTGCGCCTTATTACTTCATTAACTATTACTCTGCTTCTTTGTTGTTTAGATATAGATAAACCATGCTTACTAAAGACTTTATTTAAAACCACGGTAAGTTGATTATAGTTAACATCAAATGAACTCAAAACATCTACGGAAATCTGACGAGACAAATCTACCATTAAGTAAAAATATCTTTATCATTAATCCTAGATCCTCTAAGGAACTGGTCAATTGGTAAAACCTTTTTTCCTTCCTGCTGTAACTCTAGAATAGAAATCAAACCTCTTCCAGTATATATATCAAGTACACCGTTAGAAGCAGTTTTTATTTTACCTGGTGAATTTTGCTCTTTATCATCAAGCACAACCGTTTTGAGTATCTTTATCTTTTTGTTTTGGAATAATGCTGTCATACCAGGTTTTGGCGATAATCCACGGATCCAATTATTTATTTTTCTTGCAGGCCACTCCCATCTAATATGCAACATCTCTTTTGTAATCTTTGGGGCTTTAGTAACTAAAGAATTTTTCTGTTCAATATAATCTACATTACCCCTTTCGATTTGATTTAAAGAATCAACCAAGGCTTCCGCACCAAGATAGGATAACTTATTTGATAAATATGCAAAATCGTCATTTTTTTCAATATTAATTTCCTTTTGAGTAATTATCTTCCCGGTGTCTATTTTTTTTTCAATCTGAAATATACTTACGCCAGTAGTTTTATCACCATTCATCAGAGACCATTGGATTGGCGCGGCACCTCTATATTTTGGCAGTATTGATGCATGAAGATTAATGGACCCAAACTGAGGTATTGATATATATTTTTCAGGTAAAACCCGAAAAGCGACAACAACAAAAATATCAACATTTAAAGAAACTAATTTTTTAAATATATCTTCATTATCGAAAGAATCTAATTCTATTAATTCTATATCATTTAGTATTGAATAATCACCAACAGCCGTATGTTTCAAAATCCGCTTCCTACCTATTGGCTTTGGAGGATTCGATATAATGGCTTTAATCTTATGATCGCTCTCTAAAATTCTTTCTAAACTCGGAAGAGAAAATAAGGGATTACCCATAAAAGCTAATTTCAAGCTAGTAACACCGTTTTGGGGAAAGATTAGAAATTAAAATAGAGTTAAAGAACAAACCCCTTAGCAATCGATTGTTGTTTTAATTTTTCTTGTGAATTTTTTTTTATTAATTTTATTTCTTGATTGACTTTTACTCTTTGCATTTCACTCACAAGGTCAATAATTAATACACCGTTAAGATGATCTATCTCATGCTGAATAGCACGTCCTAAAAGGCCATCAAATTCTTCTTCATACCATTCTTCTTTAATATCTTGATATTTAAAAACAATCTTTTCTGGTCTCTTTACTTCCAAAGCTACTTGCGGTATAGATAAGCAACCTTCAGAAAAAAGGCTTTCACCCTCAGATGATATAATTTCTCCATTAATAAATATCCGCGGGAATTCATTTTCATCATTATGAGAGATATCTATAACAAAAAGTTTCATATCAACACCAACCTGATTTGCAGCTAGGCCTAGGCCCTCTTCTTCATACATTGTATCAAACATATCTTCGAGAAAATCTGATAGTTTAGAAAACTCTGTAACACTATTACATTTCTTTCTAAGAATGGGATTCCCATAATTCACCACTTCTAAAACAGCCATTATTCTATTTCATTCTGATCAATTTTACCTGATAGCCCTGCAACTGCAGACTTATTTAATGTAATGATTGTATTATTATCAACTTTTAATGTGATCAGCCGACCCTTTTCCTTAAAACCATTTACTGTCCCAATAATACCTCCCATTGTAACAACTTTATCGCCTTTATTAAGGTTGTTAATCATCGTCTCTTTTTCTTTCTGTTTTTTAGCTTGAGGCCTTAACATAAAAAAATAGAGGATTACCATGATTAAAATAAATGGTAAGAAGCTCAAGATACCGCCTCCCTGTACTGGTTGTGATTGTGCAAATAAAAAGTCCATATATACTCTTAATAAGTAGTTTACAATTTACTAGTAAAATTATATGATTGAGAAAAAGAAAGAAAAGATTATTTATTCAGATGGAATGTTAATTTCAAATACAGTTCCTGAATCTATATTAGACTCTAATATATATATACTTCCATTATGTACTTCTTTAATTATTCTTTGACACAGAGATAGGCCTAAGCCCCATCCAGATTTTTTCGTACTAAAACCAGGCCGAAATATATTTTTCCAATCTCTTTTTGGAATACCGCATCCATTATCAGAGATTCTTATTTTTACTTTGTCCTCTTCTTGGTTAAGGCTCAGTCGAATCAACCCCGATTCAACATCAATAGAGTCAATGCTATTCCGGATTAGATTTTCGATAGCCCATGATAAAAGAGTGCCGTTTGCCCTAATCTTAATATTCGGACTAATATCATTAACTAACTCTACTTTTTTTCCCAAGGTTGGTATTCTACGGTTTAAATAAGACATAACTTTTTCAATCCGTTTAGATAAATCAAAATATTCCATTTCCGGCTTAGAACCCATCTTGCTAAATCTTCGGCTTACCTGCTCAAGCCTATCAATATCAGACTCTAATTCAGGAATGATTTTTTCGATACTAGATGAATCTTCTTTTAAATGATCAAGCCAACCTAGTAGCGCAGATACTGGTGTTCCTAGCTGATGAGCCGTCTCTCTAGACATTCCAACCCATATATGCTGTTTTTCACTGTTCCGAATAAATGAAAACCCAAGAAATCCAAAAAGAAGGAATAAGCCTATTGACAGTAGTTCTATGTATGTCCAAATTTGAATTTTCTGAATTAGTCTAGAGTCCCCATAGTGGATGTATCCAAAAGTAATTGGGCCCTGAGTCTTATCATAAAAGACTAAGGGTATTGGCTGATTAATCTTGTCCATGGATAATATCAATTTATATCTATCGTCATCCGAATTAATATTTTTTGGAAGATTTGTCCATAATTGCGGCGCCTTTTTCTGGTCAGATTGAATAATAGGAAACTTTACTTTCTTAATTATATTTTCAAAAATAAAATCGATATTCGTATTAGAATCATCTTTAACAGTCTCTGCAATTATTTCTGCATAAAGTTTTACGACTTCTCTATTATCTTTTCTGAGTTCAGAAGACAAATATCGAGTATAAGATAATAGGCCAATTACTAAGAACACTCCGAATAGAAATATTCCACCTTTTATATTTCCTATATGGCGATAAGAAGCAATCACTATACTATATTTTCTCTTCTCTATAAAAAATAAATCCTAAAAATAACAGTGAAGTAAAAAATGAAAATCTTGATATAATTTTAGCAAGTTTCAAATTTGAGCTATCAAAATAAAACTCTATAACATGACTGCCACTAGGTACATAAACAGATCGCAATACATGATTTGTCTGATATATCGAAGTCTCATCACCATCAATTGTACACTTCCAACCAGGTTTATAATAAATTTCTGACAATACTAAGAGTGCGCCCTGTTTAGTCTCGGCTTCAATTATAATGTTATTGGGAGAAAAAGATTCTATTTTAATTTGACCTTCTGTTAAACCTGCTAGCTTAGGCCCATCATAATCCACGATAATAGCAGTATCCTTTGGCCTAAAAGAAATATCCATAACCTTAGCTAAGGAAGACTCTTGATCTTCAACATTTTGAACATTATCAACAAGCCAAGCCCTTGGCAAGAAATGAAGATTCTCATGTAGATTCTTCATTCCTAATACTTGTTTAAAAGAAGTATTTTTTACTCTTTTTCTTGTTAATAAATACTTTACATTAAGCATATTTAAAATTTCAGGCCTACGAAATCCACCAATGTCCATCAAATCTTGATAGTGTCTAAGCTTTACCGCACGATAGCCTCCAATACTTTCAATATTCCAATAGCCAAACTTATTTGAATTTATTTCATCGGCTGGGAAAACTCTAAATTGACTACTATCATTTTTCATAAATAAAATTTCTGGGGTATTATTAAACTGATTGGCCATACTTTTTAATGATTTAAGTGACAAAAACTCATTATTTATAATCCAAAGATCAATAGATAGAATAGCAATGAAAATTAAAGATAAAACATGTTTACTAATCTTCTCTTCATAGTAAAACCAAATTGATATCAATGCCCCTCCGCATAAAAATAGTGCAAGCATTAACCCCTTATTAAAAAGGTTAACTCTAATTTTTTTAACAATATCTACATACTGAGCAAATCTCGCATCACCAGATGAAGAAAATGATAAAATACTTTCGCCAAAAAATAAAAGGAATAGACCAAGAAATATAAATAAGCCAATTACCTTAGCAAAATCAGAAAGAATAATACTTTTATCTTTTCCTTTAATTATTTTTTCAATACCTATTGCAGCTAGCATCGGCATAATTAAAGAAAGCAACATATAGATCATTGAAGGGACTCTAAATTTTGAGAAAAAAGGTGCAACATAAAACAATGGTTTATAAATAACAGAAAAATGACTACCAAATCCCGTTATTAGAACTGTGGCACCCATAATCCACAATATTAATTCCGCCCTACCTATTTCTTTGTATTTATAACAGAAAAATAAACTGTAGAATGAAAAGATTATTACCAATAGTCCAAGGTAATGAGTTGATTGAGTAAATGGCATATATCCCCAATAGGAAGCTTGTTTCATAAATTTTTCAGGATTACTCCTATCTTTAACAGAAAAATTTTGTAGACCAAAATAATAAGGGAGAATAAACGACACGGTCTCATTCGGATGAAAGGACCACTGGGTAGCATAATCCCATTTTGTACCTTTTTTTGTATCATTAGTCTCATCTAAAACAGATGAAGAACCTCTGTTTGACTCAGCCTGAAAAGTATAAACCTCATAATACGGGTCTGATACCATTAC
>TARA_B110000196_G_scaffold5284_2_pt1 | contig 10927 bp, 10 predicted proteins | sample TARA_B110000196 | Tara Oceans TARA_B110000196 (sample SAMEA4397072) | marine metagenome | biome: Polar Biome; feature: [MES] marine water layer (ENVO:01000295) within the mesopelagic zone...; material: water (ENVO:00002006), including particulate matter (ENVO:01000060) such as...... | reverse complement strand
CACCAATAGTTGTTAGAGGAACAAAAACTGATAACTTTACTATTTTTGGAAATTATCCTAACTATGCAACAATAACTGTAAAAAAACTTTTTGATGGAGGTCGATGGATTAATGAGGAAGATATGAGACTGGAAAGAAAAATTGCTATAATTGGAGAAGGGACAGTGGATAGGTTGTTTGATACAGATGAGGATCCAATTGGTGAGTACATAAAAATAAATGATATAAATTTTAAAGTTGTAGGAATTCATAAATTTTCACGAAATTCTGGATTTGGATCAGATAGCGATATTTATATCCCATTTTCAACTTTTGCAAAGGTTTATAATACAGGAGATAAATTTGGATTCATGTTTATTACAGGGTATGATTATGTTAACCCAGAATATCTTGAAACTACAGTCCTAGATAATCTAAAACTTCGAAAAAATGTATCTCCTGATGATGATAGAGCTTTTGGATCTTTTAATATTGGAGCACTGTTTGAAAGTATTATAAAATTTTCTAGAGGTATGGTTTTCTTATCTCTAATTGTTGGAATTGCAACAATTTTTGCTGGTGTAATAGGAATTGGAAATATTATGTTAATAGCTGTTAAAGAAAGAACAAATGAATTAGGGATTCGAAGAGCTATTGGGGCAACACCAGGAGAGATAAGAGTTCAAATAATATTAGAAATGGTATTCCTTACAATATTGGCTGGATTAATTGGAATAATTGTAGGATCAATGCTCTTATTTTTGATAAATGTTGGTACAGCAAGTTTGGAAGATTTTCCGTTTGCTAATCCAACAGTTCCTCTAATGATTGTTTTTGGAGCATTTTCAATAATGATTACTTTAGGAATTCTAATTGGATTTATACCTGCAGAGAGAGCAGTAAGTATAAAACCAATAGATGCATTAAGAGAAGAATAATAATTAACTTTAAAAACAAAAAAAATGAAATTAAAAAATATTGGAATTATACTATTAATCTTAGGCTTCCTGTTTGCTATGGCCTATTTTATAAGAACTAACAGTAAATCTGTTGAGGAGTATGATACAACTTCTCCATTTATTTCAAAAATAGAAAAGACAGCTGTTGTTACTGGTAAAGTAGTTCCTGAGGATGAAGTTGAAATAAAACCACAATTAAATGGTATTATTGAAAATATTCTTGTAGAAGAAGGAGATGTCCTTAATGAAGGAGATTTAATTGCTAGAATAAAGGTTGTCCCAGATGAGGCATCTGTATATAGAGGCCAAAGTCAGGTGAATAACTTAAAGCTTGCCGTTAATAATGCAGAGAGGGATTTTCAAAGATCTACTGACTTATATGCTAAACAAATAATTTCACAACAAGATTTTGATAATGCAGAACTTTCTTATAACCAATCAAAAGAAAATTTATCTGCTGCTCAAAATGATTTAGAAATAATTAAAAAAGGTTCAGTTTCAGGTTCCAGAACTGCTAATACTAATATTAGAGCTACTGTATCAGGAACTATTTTAGAAATACCAGTTAAATTAGGAGACCAGGTTATTCAGAGTAATAACTTTTCTGCTGGAACAACTGTTGCTATAATAGCTGACTTAAATAAAATGATTTTTGAAGGAAAGGTTGATGAAGCAGAAGTTGGAAAACTATATAATGGACAGGGGTTATTAGTTAACATGGCAGCTATTCCAGGCGAAGAATTTGATGCTATTTTAAAGTTTGTAGCTCCTAAAGGAACAGAGGAACAAGGTGCAGTTCAATTTAAAATAGAAGCTTATGTTACGTTGAATGAATCAGTATTTGTAAGAGCGGGATATAGTGCTAATGCATCTTTAATAATTGATCAAAGAGATGATGTAATGGTTATTTCAGAAGCACTTCTTCAATTTGACAGAAGAACTCAAGCTCCTTATGTTGAAATAGAAACTGGTAATCAAAAGTTTGAAAGAAAAGATATTCAATTAGGATTATCTGATGGAATTAATGTTGAGGTTTTATCGGGTCTGTCTATGGAGAGTAAGATTAAAATATGGAATAAAACAGAGCCAATTAAAATAGAAGCTGAGGAATCTGCTTTTGATCAATTCACAGAAGACAACTAATTATACTTAAAAAAATTATGATGATAAAAAAATATTTTCTTTTTACTATAATCCCTATCGCTTCTGTTTTTCCTCAGTCAGATATTACAATTCTTTCTCTTCAAGACTGTGTTAATATGGCAATAGAGAAAAATATAAGTATAAAACAATCTGAGTTAAGCCTAAGGGACTCTGAAATTAATAAATCTAGTGCTATAGGTAACTTTCTACCTTCTATTAATGCTCAAGCACAACATCAATGGAATATTGGTTTAAGTACAAATTTTACAACAAATCTATTGGAAACAAACACTACACAATTTTCTTCTATGGGTGGTGGAATGGGTCTAGATGTGTATAATGGATTAAGTAATGTATATCAACTACATAGAGCAAATCTTCAAATTTTAGCGAGTAAGTATCAACTTGATAACATGAAAGATGATATAAAACTGATGGTTGCAAATGCTTATTTACAAATAATGTTTAACGGTGAGATTTTAAAAGTTCAAGAGTCTCAATTAGAATTAACGAAAGTTGAACTTTTAAGAACACAAGATTTAATTGATGCGGGGATTTTTTCTCCAAAACAAATCTTTGAGATAGAGGCAAATCTTGCATCTCAAGAACAAGCTGTTATTCAAGCAGAAAACAACTTTAGAAATGCTAAACTTAATTTAGCTCAACTATTACTTATTGATGATTTTGAAAGTCTTGAAATTGCTAATGAAGATTTTGATGTGCCTTTTTCAGAAATATTAGAGAATAGTTCGAAAGAAATATATAATAAATCTCTAACCTTTAGAAATGACATTAAGCTTGGTGAAACAAATATTTCTATTGCTGAAAAGGATATTCAATTATCAAAAGCTCAACTACAACCATCGATAAGTTCTTTCTATAGTTTTAACAGTAGAATAGCTTATGAGGATAATTCTCCAGGTTTTAATGATCAGTTTAATAGAAATAAAGGTCAAACTTTTGGACTACAACTAAATGTTCCTATTTTTAATAGAATGCAGACTAGAAATAATATTAAAAAAAGTGAGATTAATCTTGAAAGAACTAAGTATCAGTTTGAGCAGGATAAATTAAATCTTGAGAATACCGTAAATCAGTCATATAATGACTTAAAAGGAGCAATTAAATTTTATGAAGCGTCATCAAAAACTTTAATTTCATTAAAAAATGCATTTGAAGATACAACAGACAGGTATCAATTAGGAGTTCTTAGCTCATTTGATTTTATTCAAGCAAAACAAAGGTATGAGTCTGCAGTTTCAGAAAATATTAGAGCAAAGTTTGATTATATTTTTAAACTTAAAGTTTTAGAGTTCTATTTTGGAATACCACTTACTATTCCAGCTGATTAAATATTACCTTCAATTAAAATGTCATATATCTTAAATCTTGAGACTTCATCTAAAAATTGTTCAGTCTCTTTATTAAAAGAAGATAAAATTATAAATGTAATTGAGCAAGAAGATGATAGCTATAGACATAGTGAATTATTGACCTCATTTATTGATCAAATTCTTTCAAAAGAAAAAATTAAACCAGAAAATCTTTCTGCTGTTGCTATAGCAAAAGGGCCAGGTTCTTTTACTGGTTTGAGAATTGGTTTTTCTGTAGCAAAAGGAATATGCTTTCCTTATAAAACACCTATAATTGGAATTAATTCATTAGAAATTTTAGCTCGTTCATATAAGCCAAAAAAAGACGAATATATACTTTCTTTAATTAATGATAAAAATGATAGCTTTTATTCAATGGTATTAGATTCTGATTATAATGAAGTGGAAAAACCATCCGTTAAAGTAATTGATAAGAATTACATAAGTAGATATGGAAAACTTAATTCTCTAGTAATTGTATGTAATACAAAATCAATTAAAGAGATCATTAATGAAAAATTAGTTAAAATTGAAGTAAATAGTATATCTGCAAAACATATGGAAAATATGTCCAAGCAAAACTTTGACAAGAAAAATTTTGAAGATTTGGCTTACTTTAAGCCTATGTATATCAAAAAACCTTATGTAGATTAATTAGAATCCTAGTTCTTTTTTAACATCTTCCAAAAGATCCTTACCATTTGCTAGAATTACACCTCCATTTGGACTAGAGTCAACAACATAGTTAAATCCTTGGTCTTTCCCAACCTTATTTATTGCATCTCTTGCTTTTTCAAGAAGTGGGGTCATTAAATCCATTTGTTTTTTCTGTAATTCTTGCGAAGCTGAATCTCTAAATTCTTGAAGATTCTGTTGCATACTCTCAAGTTCTTTCTGTCTTGCTTGATTAGTTATATCAGTTTGATTTGCTGCATCGGCAGAATAGTTTTGTGCTTTTGTCTGAAATTCTTTAAAAGCATTATCAATCTGTGTTGTATAGTCTTTCTCAAGCTTAGCCAGCTCGTTTTGAGCAGCAATAACCTCTGGCATTTCACTAATTAATTGTTGAACATTAATATGAGCTAACTCATTTGTTTGAGCAACAGCAGTTAATGGAGCCAAAGCCATTAAAAAAGCTATTATTGTTTTCTTAATTGAATTCATCATAGTCTTATTTAAAATTATGCACTGCAATATCGTAAATTTTATTCAATTATTAATTAAAATTGTTGACCTATTACAAAGTGTGTTTGCCATCCGGATCTTTCATTAGAATTTGAAAAGGTTGAGCTGTCAAAACCATATCCAAAATCTATTCCAAGAAGACCAAAGGCAGGCATAAAGACTCTAACTCCAATTCCTGCAGATCTTTTTACATCAAAAGGGTTATAATCTTTCCAGTCATCAAAACCGTTTCCAGCCTCCAGGAAACTTAGTGCAAAAACTGAAGCAGATGGTTTAAGGCTAATTGGATATCTTAATTCAAGTGAGAATTTATTGTAAATAATAGACCCATCTCTGCTAGATAGAGATCCATTCTCATATCCCCTTAAAGCTATTGTCTCTCTACCATCCAATGCATATTGTTGCATTCCATCACCGCCTAGAAAGAAACGCTCAAAAGGGATATTACCCTTATTTTTATTATATGTCCCTAGGAAACCAAAATCAGTTTGTGTTTTAAGTATAAATTTTCCAAACACTCTAGTGTACCAACTACCATTAAATTTTACTTTATAGAATTCAAGCCATCTATATTTTGCTTGGTCAATTTTTTCTTGAATTGGTTCGCCTTTATAATTTGTATATTCACTCCTTTCTTCAATATCAGAAAAATCATCCCCTGTTATAAGAGAATATGGGGGAGAAAGCCTTGCACTAATTGTAAAACTTGATCCGCCAACAGGAAATATTGGATTTGTATAAGTATTATTCCTAAGTAAGGATATATTATATGATAAATTATGAGACTCTCCATCTCCAAATGTAAACAGCCCAGTATAATAATTATTTAATTTATAATATTGGTATGATAGAGCTTGAGATAATTGAAAATAATCATCAGGAATGCTAAGTCTTCTAGCCATTCCAATAGTTAGTCCTCTTATTTCAAAAAACTGATTTTTATCAGCTTTTCTTGTAAAATAATCATACCTAAATTGTTTGGTTGAAGAAATAGAAAAAGAGAATTGTACTGGTTGCCTTCCTCCAAACCATGGCTCTGCAAAATTAAAACTATAGGTGCTATAAAAAGTACTTGATTGAAGTCTTAGTGCAAATGTTTGTCCATCACCCATTGGAAGTGGTCTCCAAGCTTTTCTGTTTTTCATATTTCTTGTAGAGAAATTATTAAATGACAGTCCAAGTGTGCCGATAAAACCACCACCACCATAACCACCTTGCAATTCAATTTGACTAGCTCCAGCTTCAGTTAATCCAAGTTCAATATCAACTGTACCAAGGTTAGGGTTAACATTTTTAAAATCTGGACTTATTTGTTCAGCATCAAAAAATCCAAGTTGCCCAACCTCTCTAATAGTTCTAACAACCTTATCTTTACTATATAGTTCACCTGGTTTAACCCTAAGCTCTCTATATATTACATGGTCATTTGTTTTTGTATTTCCAATGACAGAAATTTTATTGAAACTAGCTAGTTTACCTTCGTTAATTCTTATTTCAAAATCAATAGTATCATTTTCAGCACTTACTTCAACTGCATTAACGGATGAGAATAGGTAACCATTATTCTGATACAAATTTGATAAATCATTAGCATCTGGCTTCTCATCTTGAATTCTTTCCTTTAATAAAACTCCATTATATGAGTCGCCTTCTTCAATACCAAGAATTTGATCTAGTTGATAATCAGAAAATGAACTGTTACCAACATAATCAATTTTTCCAAAATAGTATTGATTCCCCTCATCTAAGTCTAAGACTATATCAATTGTTTTCTCATCATTTTTTATAATTGTATCATAAGTTATTCTAGCATCTCTATATCCTTTTTCTTTATAATATGAAATAAGATTCTCTTTATCAGCTTCAAAGTCATCTGGAATTAATTTTGATTTTTTCCAAAACCTTAATAGAAACTTTTTCTTTGTCTTTTTAAGTTTTGACTTCAATCTAGGAGACTTGAATATTTCATTTCCATTAAATGATATATTATTGATTTTTATTCTTTCACCTTTATTAACATCAACGATAAGGTTTAGTTTATTTGAGCCTATTGAATCAGGACTTGTAATAAGATTAACAGTTGTATTTAGATAACCAGTTTTTTTAAATTTATTCTCTATATAGTTTTTTGTATTTGTTAAGAAACTCTCAGATAATCTTTTTCCTTCGCTTAGTTCAGTTTCATCAATGATAGTTTCTGACTGACCTTTTTTTATTCCATTGATTTTATAATTATTAAGAACAGGAAGTTCCTCAACACTTATCTCCAATTTAGCAGATTTGCCTGAGATATCTGAAATAAAAATATTTACATCGCTAAATAATTCAAGATTCCATAACTTTTTAAGAAGATTGCTTATTTCCTCACCAGGGACTTGAATATTCTGGCCTTTTCTAAGACCACTATAGGCTACAACAGTTTTATCACTAAATTTTTTTAAACCTGAAACTACTATAGTATCTAATACATAATAATCACCTTTATTATAATTATTTTGAGAAAAAGAAATAGTCGAATTCAAAATAAATATAATTACAATATATATTTTGAAATATTTCAGTAGGTTATATTTGTTCACTTGTTTTTCCAAATCTTCTTTCCCGAGTTTTATAATTTTCTATTGCGTTATTAAAATCATCTTTAGAGAAATCAGGCCAATATACATCAGTAAAATATAATTCAGCATAGGCAATCTGCCATAATAAGAAATTACTGATTCTTTGTTCACCACTTGTTCTTATTAAAAGATCAACATCTGGTAAATTTTTCGTGTAAAGATGACTATTTATTATTGAATCATCAAAATTATTTAATTCAATTAAGTTATTTTTAACTTTGTCTGAAATAATTTTAATAGCATTAAAAATTTCTTGTTTACCTCCATAGCTTAATGCTAAAGTAAGAGTCATTTTAGTATTTTTCCGAGTTTTATTAATAATAAAGTCTAATTCAGAAACAACCTCTTTAGGTAGGCTTTTAATTTCTCCTATAGCATTAAGTTTTATATCCTTATCAAAAATTTCATCAAATTCATCCCGTAAAGTACTTACTAATAAAGACATTAATATACTGATCTCATCAGAAGGCCTACCCCAATTTTCAATTGAAAAAGCATACAAAGTTAAGTATTGGATTCCAGATTTGTAGGCCTCTTCAACAATTGATTTTACAGAATTAACCCCATTTTGATGACCATATTCTCTTGGGAGCCCCTTATCTTTTGCCCACCTTCCATTACCATCCATTATAATTGCAACATGTTTTGGAATCATACTTTTATTTTATTGTTTTACTGTTTCTCATATCTTGTCCCCAAAATAGCCTGTCTCTAAGTTTTTTAAAAAAGTTGTCTTTTGCAAACTCTATTGTATTTATACTAAAATCAGATTTTTTTATTAATAAGGTACTTTTTTTATCTACACTATATATTCTTGAATCTAATGATAAAGAATAATCCTCTTCTTTAACTTCAATTTTTATAGATGAGGTGTCTTGAATTAAAAAAGGTCGCATGTTAATATTATGAGGTGAAATAGGATTTAAAATTATAATGCCAGATTCAGGAGCTACTATAGGCCCTCCATTACTAAGAGAGTAGCCCGTTGATCCAGTTGGAGTAGAAATAATTAGACCATCAGCCCAATAATCTGTGTGATACATATTATCAATTTCACAGGAAATATTTAGTAGTGATGTTGTATCCTTTCTATGAAATGTTATTTCATTTAAGGCATAAGGGTTTTCACCAAAATCAATATTATTTTTTTCTGAACTAACTGAAATAGTAGATCTTTTCACAATACGGTAATCATTATTTTTTAACAATTTTAGTCCATGTTTTAATGATTCCTTTTGAAGACCTGTTAGGAAACCTAGACTTCCAGTATTAATTCCTAATATTGGAATGCCAGAATCTTTTATAAATGTAATGGACCTTAAAATTGTCCCATCTCCACCAATTGAAAATAAAAAGTCATAGCTTTTATCAATCTTTTTAGATGAGTCAAAAAAAGATAGTTTTGATAGGATATCTTTTGAAAAATATTTTTTATAACCTTCATCAATTGAGAGATCATTAACTGCGCCTAATAAATTAATTATCTCAACACAACAATCAACAGATAACTGATTTTTACGTGAAATAAATAAAGCAATTTTCATATGTCAAAAATACAAACTTTATGACTTGATAATGCATTATATTTGCAATTAACTTTAAATATGTTTTAATGACTAAACTGAGTGTCAACATTAATAAAATAGCAACTCTAAGAAATGCTAGAGGAGACAATTTTCCAGATTTGATAAATTCTGCTATTGATATAATTAATTTTGGTGCTGAGGGTATAACTGTTCATCCCAGACCAGATGAAAGACATATTAGATATAATGATACAATTGAGCTTGGAAAAATTGTAAAAAAGGAGTTTAATATTGAAGGAAATCCAAATGATAGGTTTATGAAACTTGTTACTGATGTTAAGCCTACTCAAGTAACATTGGTTCCTGATAGAATTGAAGCTATAACTTCAAATTCTGGATGGAATACAAAAGAGAATTTTTCTTTTTTAAAAGAAATAATTGATGAATTAAAATCTAATTCAATTAGAGTCTCTGTTTTTATTGATCCCAATCTCGAGATGATTGAATATGCTAAAAAACTATCAGCTGATAGAATTGAGTTATTCACCGGTCAATATGCAAAACTTTTTATAAAAGATAGAAAAAATGCTATAAAACCATATATTGAGTGTTCTAAATTAGCTAAAGAAATAAACATAGGAGTTAATGCTGGTCATGATCTAAATCAAGAAAATTTAAAATATTTTAATAATTCTTTAAATAACCTTTTAGAGGTATCAATTGGACATGCTCTAATATGTGAATCAATTTATGAAGGTCTTGAAAAAACAATTAAATCATATTTAGATATTTTAAATAATGAAAATTCTTCATTCTAACATTATTGGAGATAGTAATAAGCACCTAATAATACTTCATGGATTTCTTGGTATGGGGGATAATTGGAAAACCCTTGCAAAAAAAATTGCTGCAGAAGGTTTTACAGTTCATTTATTGGACTTAAGAAATCATGGGAGAAGTTTTTGGGATCAAGATTTTAGTTTTGACTCTATGACAGAAGATATATCTAATTATCTTAAGTTTAAAAACATAAGCAAAGTAGACATGTTAGGCCATTCAATGGGAGGGAACTTAGCTATTTACATTTCAAATAAAACACCAAACATTCTTAATAAAATTGTTATAGTTGATATTGTTCCAAAAAAATATAAGAATATGCATCAAGATATATTATCGGGATTAAAATCTATTGATTTTAATTTAATTGGATCAAGAAGAGAAGCTGATGATAAATTATCATCTTATATAAGTGATGAAAGAGTAAGACATTTTTTACTTAAAAACCTTTACTGGAAAAGTGAGCATAAGCTTGGGTTTAGATTTAATTTAGATGTATTATATGATTATAGTAAAAATAGTATTACAAATAAATTTGAAAATCCAATTAGTTTCAAAGGACCTGCTCTTTTTTTACATGGTAAATCATCAAATTATGTAAATGAACAAGATTACGAATTAATTAATTACCATTATAGTAATGCTTCGATAATTAAAGTTCCTAATGCAGGCCATTGGCTTCATGCAGATAATCCAGATTTCTTTTTAGAAAAGACTATAAATTTTTTAAATTTATAAAATGATAAATCATAATATAAGAAAGGCTATAAAGGAGGATGTCTCTGATATATTTAGACTTTTAATTGAATTAGCTGTTTTTGAGAAAGAGCCAGATTCTGTAAAAATTACTGAAAAAGATTTAGTTAAAGATGGTTTTGGTGATAAGCCAAGATATGAATGCTTTTTAGCTGAAACAGAAAACGAAATAGTTGGTCTAGCATTTTATACTCATAGATATTCTACTTGGGATGGAAGAACACTTCACCTTGAAGATCTTGTAGTAACTGAAAAGATGAGAGGAAAAGGGATAGGATTATCACTTTATAAATCTTTTTTAAATGAAGCGAAAAAACAAGGTGTTAATAGAGTTGAGTGGTCAGTTCTTGATTGGAATAAACCTGCAATTGATTTTTATTTAAGGAGTGGAGCTTTAATTGATGATTATTCAAAATGGAAAATTGTTAGGATGAATAAATCTTTAATTGAAAAGTTTTTATCAAGTTAATTCTGATTTGATAAACTGAAATATAAAATCTTTAATTTCATCTCTAACTTCAATAAAACCGGCATTATAGACTCCATTATTC
>TARA_B110000196_G_scaffold286425_1_pt1 | contig 10958 bp, 9 predicted proteins | sample TARA_B110000196 | Tara Oceans TARA_B110000196 (sample SAMEA4397072) | marine metagenome | biome: Polar Biome; feature: [MES] marine water layer (ENVO:01000295) within the mesopelagic zone...; material: water (ENVO:00002006), including particulate matter (ENVO:01000060) such as...... | reverse complement strand
GAAGAGAACGATTCTCTCAAAATTTATGTGCAGAAGTTGGAATCGGATTCTGTCACTATAGAGAAACTAGCTCGGGAGAGGTATGGCATGATCCGGGATGGAGAAATTTTGTACAGAGTTACTGCACCAAGAGACTCTATATAAAATTTAAAAACAGTTGACTATTTTAATGGTGAATTGTTCGATTTATTTTAGTAAGGATCGTAGGCAGCTGACAATTTGTCTTGACACTTCAGTACACTTTTTTGAGGTTTGGATAGTGCAAGGAAAAGGGCGGAGTAGCTCAGTTGGTTAGAGCAGCGGAATCATAATCCGAAGGTCGGGGGTTCAAATCCCTCCTCCGCTATTATCCTTCTCCTGTAGGTCAAGGAAGGTTTAGGGGACTTTCCTGGCGAAAAGAGCGGCTCCTGATTATCTCAAATGTTCATTATGGCATCGATTACCTTATGGGTTTAAATGGCTTGTGAGTCACTTACGAAGAGAAAGGCCTGGACATGTGTACTTTGCTGGTCCTCCATTGCTGATTGCTCATCGAGGTGGAGCGAAAATGGCACCTGAGAATACCATGGAAGCGTTTCGTGCGGCCGTGGAGACTTGGGGTGCTGATATTTTGGAAACAGATGCTCGTCTCACCCGGGATGGCAGGGTCGTGCTCATCCATGACGCTACCGCAGATCGGACTTGTGACAGATCGGGTGTGATAAATCAAATGAAATGGTCTGAGGTCAATGAACTCGATGCGGGTTATAACTTTAGAAACCTCAAGAATCAAAGCAGTTTCCGAGGGAGAGGGGCTAGAGTCCCTCTCCTAGAGGAAGTTCTAGAGACATTCCCCGGTATGAGAATAAATGTAGAAGCAAAATGTCCCGAAGTAGCAGGACCTTTGGTCACAGTTATTAGGAGACAAAATGCTGAAAACAGGGTTCTTTTGGCTGCGAAGATAGAGTCTGATCGAAAACAAATTGATTCTTATAGTGGTCCCTGGGGGGCTTCAAGGCGAGAGATAGCTCGTTTTTGGGCTACGAGGCATTTGGGGTTGTTGAACTATTTCCACCCAACATTCGATGCCTTGCAGGTGCCCGAGTTCTGGAATGGCATAAGGGTCGTTACACCTGATTTCGTCAGGGATGCACATAGCTTAAATATTCCAGTCCATGTGTGGATTGTTGATCGAGCGGAGGACATCAGAAGACTCCTTTCTTGGGGTGTTGATGGGATACAATCAGATCGCTTGGATGTTCTTTCCAGTGTCCTTAAAGATATGGTTGACAATAAATACTCTCATGTCATCTGAACTTAACCGCAAGTTCAGTGACCACCTGAAGGAAAAAGAGTTTTTCTCTAAAACTGACGGTATACTAGTAGGTGTTTCTGGAGGTCTTGACTCTTTAGCCCTACTGCATCTCCTCCATTTTGGCCCGGTCTTCAAAGGTTTGAAGTTAGTAGTGGGTCACTTCGACCATGGCATGAGACAGCGGAGCAATCGTGATGCTCTATGGGTTAGAGGTCTAGCTAAATCTTGGGGGATTGACTGTGAGATTGGACAAGCCAAAACCAGTCTGTCCAGTGAAAATGATGCGAGGAAGGCTCGGTATAGGTTTTTTGAAAAAACCAGGATCTCTTGGGGATTAAAATGGGTGCTCACAGCTCATCACGCTGATGATCAAGCTGAGACGGTTTTATTCAGAATACTACGTGGGACAGGTCTGTTGGGACTGAAAGGTATACCGGAATCTAGATCACCTGGAATAATACGCCCCTTGCTTCCCTTCTGTAGAAGTGAATTGGAGAGCTATGCGGAGGAGGTAGGAATTCAGTCGCTACAGGACCCTACGAATTTGGATACAAGGTTTGCTCGAAATGCACTTCGTAACGAAATTTTGCCGCGAATTGAGGAGACTGTGGCAGCAAACGCACGTTCTTCTCTAGTCCAACTCGGCCAGATTGCTCATGAGAGCCAGAATGCTTGGAACTCAGTACTTCGAAATGTTTATGACGACCTGATATTGAGTAGCAATATAGATAGGATTGTTCTAGACAGAGGTGTGTTCCTGTCCTTTAATGACAGCGCGTGCGCAATCATATTAAGAGATCTGGCCAGGCAACGGCTCGATTCCAGTCTGACTGAAGCTGCCACGCGTGCTGCACTGGCTTTTGCTAGAACTTCCCAAAGTGGCTGTAGCTTCCAGTTGGGGAGCTCGGTCTGGCTGCATCGGTCGTTTGATCGATTCTTTTTTGGAGGAATAAAAGAAGACCAAGCCGATCAGTCATTTGAGATAAAAATGCCAGGAATTGGCATGTCTAATCTGAAGCTAGGAGGAAAAAAGTGGCATGCTTCCTGGTCGACGGAGATTGCCTTGCAAGAACCTTTGTGTGAGAATTTTTCGTTGGAAGATCTTGTATTTCCATTGCAGATTAGAAGTTGGGAGCCTGGAGATAGAATGAGGCACTCCTATGGCTCGAAGAAACTAAAAAAAATTTTCAGTGAAAAGAGGGTTTCGCTCGAGAAGCGTTTGCAGACACCTATAGTAGTCGATGCTATGGGAAGAACAATATGGGTTCCAGGAGTTTCCAGAACTTCTTTGTTTGTTGTGGGTAAAGAGACTGGAAGATTTTCTATCTCTGTTTCCAACTCGGACGAGGAAGAAGATCTAGTGGTCTTTTGAAATTTGTTGTACCGATCTAAGTTTTATAAGGAACAATAGCAACTTCCTTATTCTGGGATATATAGCGAACTTGTGTTGATGACAATAACAATTTAAATGGTTTCTTAAATAAATATGACGGGAAAAAATCAAGCACCGAAAGCTACCGAGAATTCACCGATGAGTAGGTTGTCTAAAAATGGTGCCCTCGTTGGCATTTTACTCATTGTACTTTTACTGTCAAGCCAATTCTTCAATAGCCAGGAGAACGGGGTAGCCGAGTTCACTTACACTGAGTTCAGGAATCAGTTAGAGAGAGATAATATTCTGGAAGTGGAAGTTATAGAAGGCAAGAAAATAGTAGGTGAATTGAGGGTCCCTTACGTTTCTAATGGTGAGGATTTCCAAGACTTCACGACAATGCTTCCCGGTGAAATGAGTGCTACGCTATTGGCTGAATTGGAACAGCAAAATGTTGTAATCTCAGGGAAAGAGGAAGTCCAAACATGGGGATCGATCCTCTTGGGTTTTCTACCTTGGTTGCTTTTCCTGGCCTTTTGGATCTGGATATTTAGGACCATGCAGGCTGGCGGAAACAAGGCTTTCCAATTCGGAAAGTCGAAAGCTAAGCTGATTTCTCCTGATACTCCCAAGGTTACATTTGCCGATGTCGCGGGGGCAGATGAAGCAAAGACTGAACTTCAGGAGATCATCGAATTCCTCCGAGCTCCTGAGAAATTTGCTAGGTTAGGTGGACGACTTCCCAAGGGAGTGTTATTAGTCGGTCCCCCAGGGACAGGAAAAACACTATTAGCTCGTGCCGTTGCTGGTGAAGCAGAGCGCCCATTCTTCCAGATGTCTGGTTCTGATTTTGTCGAAATGTTTGTAGGTGTGGGTGCCTCCCGGGTAAGAGATCTCTTTGAGCAAGGTGCAGCCAATGCTCCTTGTATCATGTTTATTGATGAAATTGATGCTGTGGGAAGGCACAGAGGTGCCGGGTTAGGTGGGGGGCATGATGAACGAGAACAAACTCTCAATGCATTGTTAGTGCAAATGGATGGTTTTGAGACGAATGCCGGCGTGATCCTGCTAGCGGCTACAAATCGACCAGATGTACTGGACCCAGCGCTCCTGAGGCCTGGCCGCTTTGATAGACAGGTTGTAGTGGACCCTCCGGACCTGAGGGGCAGAGAAGGCATTCTCGGAGTGCACGCAAGAAAGCTTCCTCTAGATACTGATGTAGACCTAAAGACGGTAGCTAAAGGAACTCCGGGATTGAGTGGTGCAGACTTGGAAAATATCTGCAACGAAGCGGCTCTTCTGGCGGCCAGGGACGACAGTGAAAAGGTGGAAATGAAGCATTTTGAAGATGCTAAAGATAAAGTGATGCTGGGGACTGAGAGAAGAAGTATGGTGCTGACTGACTCGGAACGAGAGCTTACTGCTTATCACGAGGCAGGCCACGCTGCTGTGGCACTTCGTCTCCCAGGTTTAGACCCACTGCACAAAGTCACTATAATACCTAGAGGTCGGGCATTAGGGATTACAGCCAGTTTACCTAGAGAGGATCGTCATACTTATAGTAAGGACTGGTTGGAAGGACAGCTCTGTATGCTTTTTGGAGGCCGAGTTGCCGAAGAGATGATTTTTGGACCGGAAAAGGTTACAACTGGGGCAGGTAACGACATCGAGAGAGCCACGGCGATGGCCCGTCAGATGGTAACCCGATTTGGTATGTCCGAGGCGATTGGTCTAATGACAGTTGGACAAGCCGATCAAGAAGTTTTTCTCGGCAGAGAATTGGGTCAACGTCGTGAGGTTTCAGAGCAAAAGGCGCACGAGGTAGACCGAGAGATTAAAAGAATTCTGGATGAAGCTCTGGAGAATACTCGTACGATTCTGAAAACGCACAAGGATCTGCTCGAATCTTTGGCAAAAGCATTGCTAGAGAGAGAAACACTGAATGCAGATGAGATCCTTTTGTTGAACGAGGGGAAAACCTTGCCTCCCTTAGAGGTAGAGGTAGAGGACTCCGAAAATACAGGCGATACCTCTGAAGAATCTTCGATACCACAGGAAATAGGGGAGGACACCTCAGGTGAGGAAATCTCTGACTGAAATACTGAGCACTTAGTCTAGTGGAACAGTTGTGGATCTTTGTTCCGGGTTGGCCTGAAGTTTTAGAGATTTTATTGGTTACTCTATTGTTTTTCCGTATCCTAATGGTAATCCAGAGAACCAGGGCAATGCAGATTCTGATGGGCCTCTTGGTTTTGGTAAGCGTCTATCTTTTTTCACAACTGCTAAATCTCGAACTTTTAGAGTATTTGCTCGAAGCTGTGTTTCAGTACGGTGTGATCGCAGCCTTGGTTGTTTTTCAGCCAGAACTAAGGACCGCCTTGAGTAGTTTAGGAGGCAATCGGTGGTTTCGAGATTCTAAAGTAAGGCCGGAAGACCTACTGATCGAAAAAATAGTGTCAGCTGTCAGATTACTAGCCGAAAAAAACATTGGCGCCATTGTAGCCATTGAGAGGCAGATATCCTTGGACGAATATGGAGAGACGGGAAGTAGGGAGAAGATCAAAGTTTCTTCGGAAATACTGCAAACTATTTTTACTCCGGGAAGTCCGTTGCATGATGGAGCCGTAGTGATTGTAGGTGATGAGATTAGGTCAGCTGGAGCAATTCTTCCTCTGGGAAACTTTAGGATGCAGCACAAGAAACTTGGCACAAGGCACAGGGCAGCCATTGGTTTGAGCCAAGAAACAGACGCTATAGTCATAGTGGTCAGCGAGGAAACTGGAAGGATTTCTGTTGCTAGGGAAGGTTCATTTCAGACTGGAATAGAGCCTTCTAGGCTTAGAGAAATACTGGCACATGCCTTGCCAGGATAACCTGTAGATATCTAAGGACTAGCCAGCTTTAGTAGATCCATTTAGAATCATTTTTGTTGGTACTATAGAAATTTTTGTGAAACGGCACTAAATTGTCGCCATTCTTAGGGATGCCCTCGTCCTGTTAAGACGAGGTAAAATTGGACAACGTACACTAAGGAGTTCGGATTGGATTCTAGTCAATTTCATCTACTCTCGCTTTTTTCTGATGGCGGCCTAATGATGTATCCATTGGTCATGTGTTCCCTGATAGCTCTGGGCGTGATGATCGCTAAAGTTTACACGTTGGTTGTCGCGGACAGGAATACGAGAAAAGTTCTTTCGGAAGTGGAAGCATTCGCTGAAGAAGGTAAAATAACAGAAGCGATAAAAGTTGCAGTCGCCCGGCCCGGCCCGGCTGCTGCGATCTTAGTGGTAGGGTTGAGAAGGATAAGCCATGGTGACGAGGGCAAGGAACTGTCAGATGCTATAAAAACTACAGGGACCATAGAATTAGGTTTTCTTGAGCGTGGGCTAGTCATATTAGCGACGATAGCTAATGTTGCTCCGCTTATGGGATTCTTGGGAACAGTCGTGGGTATGATCATAGCATTTGCATCGATTGAAGCAGCAGGAGACGTAGACCCTACCCTTGTGGCTGGAGGTATCAAGGTGGCTCTACTTACTACTGCCACAGGGCTTTTAATTGCTATTCCAGTAAACATCGGATACAATTTTTTCGTGACAAAAATTGACCACCTGATTATGCAGATGGAGATAGGAGCGCAAAAAGTTCTGGATATCGCTTATACGTATGGAAGTGCCACTAAGTGACAAGAAGGGAATTGATCTGTTCTAGAAGCGTGCAAACACTATGGGTTCTTAAGAAGTCGTTGATCTTTAACCGCTTTGCCAGGTAGATAAAAGCATAAAAGAGAGGGTTTTAGAATGGCTGTAATGGGAAATAAAAAATCTAAAGTTAGTGATGAAGTGCCGTCATCTTCGATGGCAGATATCGCTTTTCTTCTTCTAGTTTTCTTCTTGGTGACAACCACCTTTCCTAAAGATGCAGGACTAGCGATAGTCCTTCCGGAACAGGGTGAGGATGTGGCTGTTAGTCAGAGGAATATTCTCCATATAGTTATTCAACCTACTGGAATCGTAGATGTTAAGAGGGGTGAGAGTCCTCAGGTTCAACAAGTGCGACCTGAAGACATAGAATCGATTTGGCGTCAAGATGTCGCGGCCAATGACAATCTCATTGCAGCTGTTAAGACCCATCCCGACGCACCTTATCGATTCATGGTAGACGTCCTCGATGCACTCCATACAGCTGGTGCCGAAAGAATATCACTTCAGATCTTAGAGGGTTAGATTTATGGCAATTAAAGGTGGAGGATTTTCAAGGAAGTCTAAGACTTCCTCCGAAGTGCCGTCGTCTTCGATGGCAGATATCGCTTTTCTTCTTCTAATCTTTTTCATGGTTTCGACGGTATTTCAAAAAGACAGGGATAGGCCCATTGAATGGCCAGAGGCTGAAGCTACTCAGAAGATCGATGAAAAAATCAAGAATATTTTAAATATCTGGGTAGAAAGAAACGGTGATGTTTTCATTAATGATAGGCCTTATGCTATGACTGACGTTTCTACGACGGTGGGTCCGCTGTACGCTGCCTCAGACCGAGCCCTGGTGATTTCTATACGCTCAGATAGAGAAGTAAGGTACTCTACTATTGACCTGTTGCAGCAACAGTTAGTGGCAGCTGGAGTAATGAGAGTGGTTTTTGCCACTGAAATGGAGCAACGGATGACGAGGGAAAGACGATGAATGCTGAAGATAGTAGTTTGATGAGCGAAGAAATGACAATTTCTTCGAATACGGCTAACGATCTATTTAAAAAGAGTTTTGATTCCTGGTTTTGGGGATCAATGATCGTCGCGACACTGGTCCATGTGGCACTGTTTCAATTCTGGCCAACACTCACGGCTGAGGATGTTTCGTTCTCAGCTGATGAATTGGAAGCTATAGAGTTGCCGCCAGAGATTGAAATTCCGCCGCCGCCGGAGGCTATTTCTAGACCGGCCACTCCGGTTATTGCGACTGCTACTGTAGATGAAGATATCACTATTGCTCCTACAACTTTCGAAGACAATCCAGTAGAAGATTTACCACCACCACCGACCGCAACATCGGTCGACATAGCTTCAGCGCCTACTTTTACACCTATGACAGTCAGGCCTGAAATTAAGAATAGAAGTGCAGTGATTCAGGCGATGGAGAGAGGTTATCCTCCTATCCTTCGTGATGCTGGAATCGGTGGGCAAGTACTGGTCTGGTTTTTTATAAATGAGCAAGGCAGAGTGATTGATAATAGGATTGCTAATAGTTCAGGTAATGCCCAATTGGATGATGCCGCGTTGCGTGTGGCATCAATCTATGAATTTACTCCTGCTTTGAACCGTGACCAGGTTGTCCCAGTTTGGGTTCAAATACCGATTACATTCCAGGTTAGGTAGCGGACGGACCTGAGGATTGTTCTCTATTGAGGAAACCTCGCCGGCTATAGAGCTGGCGAGGTTTTTTTTTGAATTAATTTCTAAAGTGATGGAAGGAGATGAGTCAAGTTATATACAGATCACGGATTGCAAGAGCTATAACGAATATTTTAGAGAAAATCGAAAAAGCTGCTAATCGGAGTGATCGTAATTTAGAAGACATAACACTTATCGCGGTGACTAAATCTCATCCAATATCAGCGATTTTAGAAATTTTAAAGTTTGAGATTTTCGATTTGGGAGAGAATCGAGTGCCGGAGTTGACAACCAAACAGGAATCTGTACCAGATGAAAGAATCCGCTGGCATATGATAGGCCATCTCCAGAGCCGGAAGGTGCCGGCCGTGTTGGGCTCAACTCAGTTGATTCACTCGATTGATTCCTTAAAATTGGCAAAAAGGCTGTCGAATAAGGCGGTTGAAGCTGGAATGAGAGAGCAGGTACTCTTGCAGATCAACGCCTCTAGGGAGTCTACAAAAGGAGGGTTTATTGTTCCTGACATGGACGAGGATTTGTATAGTGCATTGAACTTGCCTGGTCTGAAAGTGGCTGGCCTCATGACTATGGCACCTTTGACCGAGGATGGCATAGTCATGAGGAATACTTTCAAATCAGTTCGAGAGCTGCAGCAAAAACTGATCGATTCGGGTTTGTTGGCAGGGAAAGTGCTATCTATGGGTATGTCTAATGATTTTGAGATAGCCATAGAAGAAGGAAGCACCATGGTTCGTTTGGGAACAGCACTTTTTGGAAGGCCAGTGTAGAGAAGGATTTCATTCTTTCGACCAAAGAAAATGTTGATTGTTAATTCTTAACAAAGATAAGGCAGGGATTGATGGGATATCGAGAAGTCCCCAGAACAATTCTGGAGTTAGAGGAAGAGATGCTTTCCAGTTGGAGAGAAGAAGATCTTTTCCAGAAAACTTTAAAGTCGAATTTAGAGGGAGAAGATTTCGTTTTCTTTGAAGGCCCCCCTACTGCCAATGGGCGACCTGGGTTACACCATATAATAAGTAGGACTATTAAAGACCTTGTTTGTCGATTCCGGACAATGGAAGGGTTTCGAGTAACGAGGATAGCTGGCTGGGATACTCACGGCCTCCCTGTGGAGATAGAGGCTGAAAAAAAACTTAAGATCTCTGGCAAGCCTGAGATTGAGAGTTATGGAATTCAAAAATTTAATCAGGTTTGTCGAGATTCTGTTTTTACTTATAAAGATGAGTGGGAGAGACTCTCTGAACGAATTGGGTATTGGCTGGACTATGATAGACCATATGTGACCTTTCACAATGATTATATCGAGAGTGTCTGGTGGATTTTGAGCCAACTTGCAGACAAAGGCCTTTTATATCGTGGGCATAAAAGCGTTCCTTTCTGTCCCCGGTGTGGAACTGGTCTGAGCTCCCACGAAGTGGCGCAGGGGTATAGAGATATCCAGGACCCGTCTCTCTATTTCTTGTGTCCCTGGATCAACGAAAACGGTGACCCTGATCCAGAGGAAAGAAATTTCTTAGTATGGACTACCACACCCTGGACTGTTCCTTCCAATGCAGGTTTGGCTCTACACCCAGATCTGGAATATCTACAAGTTCGTAAAGATGGTCGGACATTGATAATCGCAGAAGGTAGACTAGAATCTGTTTTGGGAGAAAATGTGGAGATCCAACGCAGATATAAAGGGTCGGACCTTTCGGGAGTCAGATATACTAGGCCATTGGAAATTGTGGATACGGGAGAAAGGGGGGATAAGGGGTGGTTTGTAGTAAATGAGGATTTCGTCAGCTCGGAGGATGGTACCGGCATCGTCCACCTGGCTCCCGCTTTTGGTTCTGATGACTACGCTGCTGGTCAAAGGCACGGTCTGCCCTTGTTAACCCCTGTCGATGAAACAGGTTGTTTTGATGCTGATCTGGAGCTAGTTGGTGGCATGTTCGTAAAGGATGCTGATGAAATTCTGATCCAAGCTCTAGAAGATAAAGGGCACCTTTTCCGCCATTCTAGGGAGATTCATTCATATCCTCACTGCTGGCGTTGTGAATCTCCTCTAATCTATATGGCCAGAGAATCCTGGTTTGCCGCAACTTCTAGGTTCAGAGAAGAGATGTTGACGGGCAACCAAAGTGTCAATTGGGTTCCTACAGAAATTGGGCAAGGACGAATGGGGGAATGGTTGAAAGGAAACGTGGACTGGGCACTTTCACGGGAACGTTACTGGGGCACACCTCTTCCTGTATGGATTTGTGATGAAGAGAAGGAGCATTATCATTGGATTGGTAGCTTTCAAGAACTGGGAGAACGTGTGGGTACGTTGGATTCAGATTTTGATCCGCACCGTCCCTATATTGATGAATTGAGTTGGGACTGCGACCTCTGTAACGGCACTATGAGGCGAGCTCCTGAGGTCATTGATGCGTGGTTTGATTCAGGAGCGATGCCCTATGCTCAGTGGAATTACCCCTTCAAAAACCAAGAGCGGTTTGAGAGTCACTATCCAGCTGATTTCATTTGTGAAGGGCTGGATCAGACAAGGGGGTGGTTCTATTCCCTGATGGCTATTTCGAGCATGCTAGGTCAGAAGGTTCCATTTAAGAACGTGATAGTAAACGGCCTTATATTGGACTCTGAAGGTCAAAAAATGTCAAAGTCAAGAGGTAATGCTGTTGACCCTTGGGATGCTATCTCTACTCACGGAGTAGATGCAATTCGATGGTACTTAATTATTGCGAGCAATCCTTGGGTACCAAAGAAGTATGACGACGCAGCTGTTCAGGAAGGGTCTCGGAGATTTTTAGACACACTACTTAACACCTATAAATTCTTTGCGTTGTATGCCAACGCAGAGAATTGGAAGCCATCAGAACAATCTGAGTCTGAGTCTGAGTCT
>TARA_B110000196_G_scaffold85640_1_pt1 | contig 10967 bp, 10 predicted proteins | sample TARA_B110000196 | Tara Oceans TARA_B110000196 (sample SAMEA4397072) | marine metagenome | biome: Polar Biome; feature: [MES] marine water layer (ENVO:01000295) within the mesopelagic zone...; material: water (ENVO:00002006), including particulate matter (ENVO:01000060) such as...... | reverse complement strand
TGCTGAAGTAATCGGTCCAACTTTACCTGTACCCATAACTTTGTCGCCTATATGGCTTACGCCGATGACTTCAGCGGCGGTACCTGTCAAAAACACTTCGTCTGCAACCAGTACTTCTTCTAGAGTAATCGTTCGCTCATGAATAATGTACCCAAGTTCTGGCGCTACGTCTTCAATCACAAATTTACGAGTAATCCCGTTTAGGATTCCTGCAGAAACCGGCGGAGTTGAGATTTTGCCGTCCTTGATGATGAAAATATTGTCACCTGTACATTCTGAAACTTCGCCTGAGCAATTAAGCATAAGAGCTTCAAGCACACCCGCATCGATAGCTTCAATTTTTGCGAGTATATTGTTTAGGTAATTCAAACTTTTGACTTGCGGGTCAAGACAATCTTGGTGCATCCGAGGGCGCTTCGCGACGACAATTGACATGCCATCTTCGTACATTTCTTTTGGGTAGAGTTTGATCGTTTCAACGATGCAAAAGACAGTTGCTTTAGGGCACAAGAAAGGGTTCAACCCCAACGTTCCAGTTCCACGTGTGAATACCAAACGTATGTAGCCATCGGTTTGGTCATTCACTTTGACGGTTTCACGCACTATCTCTTCAAGTTCATCGATGGAGTACCCTGGTTGCAACCGAATCGCTTCTGCAGACTCGAACATGCGTTGCAAATGCGAACGGAGTTTAAATATTTTACCGTTATAAATACGGATGCCTTCGAAGCAACCGTCGCCATACAACAAGCCATGGTCGTATACGCTTACTTTTGCTTCAGACGATTCAACAAATTCACCATTTATCCAAATTCTAGACATTTGCGTATTGTAACAGCCTTAGTGAGAACGCCCGTCTGCATGCATATAATGAGCCTTATGGGTACATTCTGCCCATTATTTCAAGTACATCGATGCTCGTAATACTCCAATTTCCAGTTTCATTCGGTGCAACAGTAATCCTCCAGCGCGAGGGAACTGTGCCAATTCTAGAGACTCGACTTAGCATAGAAACATCTAGCTCGACGCGATTTTTAAACTCCACAGGAATAATGCGTAGTACCGTGTTGAATTGCAACGTATGCCTTGTATGAAACGCGTGCATGCTAGCAACGGCTCCGACTGCACCGCTCGAATCTATGCCGGGCCATTGATTTGGCATCTCGACATTTTTATCTAGTATGGTAAGAAGTACATCACTATCGTTGGCTTCCACCGCAACGACAAGACCACTAACAAGTATTCGGCCATGCTCTACTGGAGTGACAACGTAGTAGCCAATGAGAAACGTGAAAATAGAAAGAATGCAAACGGCAACACCATACCGGAAGAACTCGCCCCTTCCATCAACAATACTCTTCCATAACAAGACAAATGCTATTGATGCAACAAGTGAAGTTGCCAGCCAATGGTGTTCAAAAAGTAAGTGCATTTCGTTTTAGACCGTATGATTAATTTAACGTAATACCGTTGTCTTTTGGTTCTATTACATGTTTATCTACGATAGTCAACATGCGGTCAAGGTTCGCAAGTTCAGACAACACTCGTTTTGAGCGTACTTCACTTGAAGGTTCAGAGAGTAATGCGTACCGCAATTCTGCATCATCGAACACAGTGCACCCAACAAGTTCGAACAATGCCTCGTCTGTTAAAGATGGCTCGTTCACCCAATCGAGTATTGAACCATGGTTTTCGAGGCGAGATAAATTTGGTCGAAACAGCATATGCAGCAATTCTGTTCGGTAGATGTCGTCAAGTTCTTCTTTGGCTTTTTCAAGCGGATGCAACGTAGCCCGCCGGTAGAGAACGTCGCCTGTAGGCGATTCTTCACTCACAATAGTGGCTCTGCACAATCCATACAGCATGAGATGAAAACCATCCCCAGCTTTTTCGTGTTGAATAGCTTGTGCTAAACACACCGCCTTTCGAATTGGTGGATTTGGTTCTAGATTTGGAGCACTAGGATCATCAATATAGGTTGCCAGAGCAATTTGTCCACTTCCATCGAGGGCGTGGTCTACAAGTTGCTTATACCTTGGCTCAAACACGGACAATGGCATGATTGTATGTGGGAGCAAAATAGTCTCTGGCAATGGCAAAATTGGAAATTGCTGTTTGAATTGGACTGCTACAGATTCCGTCATAACAATAATTATGATACGCCACAAGTAACGTACGGAGCAAAAATATTGCTTTTTTTCTTTGTTAGACGTTTACGCTTTTTTAAGAGATGCGCTACGCAAACGTACCATGACACTCTGTAAGCTCTTGCCCGGGCAAGCAGTCGCAGCCCATTCTTGGTGTGTCCGCACTTTTGAAACTTGAACTTTGTATTTGTTCATAAGCCCGCGAAGTGTTGATTCAATTGCTGCGAGTTGCGCTCTGTTGACTGATTGGAGTTCATAATTGCCGAGCATAACAACACCAATATTACCTTCATTTTTTGCCCGAACATGGGCACCTTGCCATGTCAAAGGGCGCGCTTGCCACAATCGCCCAGCAGGGTCGATGGCAAAGTGGTACCCAATGTCACCCCATCGCCCTCCGTCTCTTCGAAGATGAGATTTACGAATCGTTTCAAGCCGTGCTGCAGCCGCTGATTTTGAAGTTGCAGTAAACGGCGTCATTCCATCGTGGTGCACAGTAATGTACCGAGCGGGTAGCATGCGGTTCATATTTTTAGGAATAGGTTGACCTTTTGCCCAAGACGAGCGCGAAATAGCTCCAAGATTCGCAGATGGCTCTGGCAACACGGCGCTTACTATGGGAGTAGTAAAGTGCTCAGGAGGCAGCGGCGTCCAGATAGGGCTTGGTAAGGCACTTGTGACTTTTTTTGTCCCACAACCGACCAATGTCAACGCTGCAGCAAACAGAAATGTTCGCCTAGCGTAGCCCCCGCTAGGGAGTGGATTTTGTGGTGGTTGTTGATCAGAATTTGTCATAGAAGTGTTGGTTTGAAGTGTATCGTCGAAAGCGAAGTTATGACTCCAAAAACAGAGAAATGGGTGGTCTAATATGGGCTTAAACAAAGGCATTATCGGGGGTAAAAAGGTATAATAATCATCTTGTGGCAGAGGGCTTACGGCTAAGGTTTTTCCCACAAAGCGAGCACTTTCCACATACACCTTTATCTACTAGAAATTCCACTTTATGACACAACCTACAGATACATACACCTCTGAACAGATTCAGGTTCTTGAAGGATTGGAAGCAATTCGAAAAAGACCAGGAATGTACGTTGGTGGCACTGGTTTAAACGCCCTTCACCACCTTGTGTATGAATGTGTAGATAACGCAATTGACGAAGTCATGGCAGAATATGCCACCACGATTACAGTTCGCATAGGCGTAGATGGTTCGTGCACCGTTGTCGATGACGGCCGCGGAATGCCCATCGACAATATGAAAAGTGATAACCCGCTCATTGACGGGCGCCCCGCTGTTGAAGTCATCTTGACTCAATTGCATGCAGGTGGCAAATTTGATGACAACGCATACAAAGTATCGGGCGGATTGCATGGCGTTGGAGTGAAGTGTGTGAATGCTTTATCGATATGGACGAACGTTGAAGTTATAAAAGAAACAGAAACATGGATGATTAGTTTCACCCGTGGTGATATTAAGAAACCGCTGCATAAAATTGAAGATTACACAGGCGAGAAACGATCGACTGGAACTCGCATCTCGTTTTTGCCAGACCCTGAAATTTTCCCTGACACTGTGTTCCGATACGAATCTCTTGAACATCGCCTGCGTGAACTTTCTTTTCTCAACCCAGGTGTTTCCATTCGATTCATCGACGAACGCGTAGATAAAGAAGGTAAAATCCGCGAGGAAACGTTTTGCAGCGAACATGGTTTATCCGATTATGTTGCCTATATAAATCGCGGCAAATCTGAGTACAGTTCGCCCATCAGCCTTTCCTATACCGATGAAGAAACTGGCACCGTCTGCGATATCGCCATGCAGTACACCGATGCAACTAGCGAAGTTTTGCTAGCTTTTGGTAATAACATCGTGAACCCAGATGGCGGCACACATGTTTCAGGCTTTAAGACATCGCTTACTAGAACTGTAAATGCATATGCAAAACGAAACAAATTAATCAAAGGCCTTACGCCAAGCGGCGATGACTTACGAGAAGGTTTGACATCGATTGTTTCAGTAAAACTAGCAGAGCCACAATTCAATAACCAAACCAAAGAAAAACTGTTGAATCCAGAGGTCGAAGGTATTGTCTCTTCCCTTGTTTCAAAATTACTCGGCGCATGGCTTGAAGAACACCCTGCTGAATCAAAGAAAATTTGCCTGAAAGCAATACTTGCTGCCCAAGCACGCGAGGCCGCTCGCAAGGCCCGCGATTTAATCAAACGCAAAGGTGCACTTGAGTCTGGCGGAATGCCACAGAAACTTGCTGACTGCGTTACAAACGATGTCGACCGCTCTGAACTGTATATTGTGGAAGGCGATTCTGCTGGTGGCTCAGCCAAAGGTGGACGCGATCATGATACGCAAGCTATTCTCCCCCTCAAAGGTAAAATCCTGAACGTAGAGAAAGCACGAATCGACAAAGTCCTAGGCTTTGAAGAAATCCGTATTCTGATCCAAGCATTGCAATGCGGCATCGGCGAAGATTTCGACATTTCAAAATTGCGCTACGGTCGAATCATCATCATGACAGATGCCGATGTCGACGGTTCGCACATCCGTACCCTCTTGCTCACATTCTTCTTCAGACAAATGAGCGAACTTGTGCGGCAAGGGAAAATTTATATCGCCCAGCCTCCGCTGTACCAAGTGACTCGGAGCAAGAAAAGTTTCTATGTAAACAATGAAAACCAAATGACTTCTTTGCTGATGGATATGGTTATCGATTCCGCAGCGCTCATTATCCGTGATGAAAATGATATTGAACTCCGTAGGATTTCAGGAGACGAACTTGGGCGTGTTGCGAAACATCTCACCAGATTGTCAGAACTTATTGAAATTGCAGAACGACGGGGTACGCCATTTGGAAAACTACTCGCTATGCGCGAAAACGATCCAAAAGACACCAATCGCCTGCCAAGGTTCAGAGTCGTATGGCCAAACAACGAGAAGGTCTGTTGGAGCGAAGAAGGTGCACGGAAAATCATTAGCGATAACAATCTTCTTATCGATGATCTAGCCGTAGACGTAGATGCAAGCAACGCTACGCGTATTGCTGCCCTCAGAGAATTACATGAAAACCGCGAAATTGATGTGCTTGTAGAGACACTTGCCGAGTTTGACCTAGATATTAACGACTACTTCTTAACGCAAGAAGAAACTGTCAGTGGCGAAAAGCTATCAACGAAATACGCTTGGGTAGTTGATCAGGCAACAGACAAAGAAGAAACTGTGAACGTTGCCAATATTCCTGATATTTTGGAATCGCTCCGGCAACTTGGACGTCGCGGTATTGAAATCAAACGGTTTAAGGGTCTTGGCGAAATGAACCCAGAAGAACTGTGGGACACAACGATGGATCCAGAGAAGCGCTTGTTGCTTCGAGTCACGTGGGATGCTGCATCAGATGCAGACCAACTGTTCACCACGCTTATGGGTGAACAAGTCGAATGCCGCAGGAAATACATCGAAGACCACGCACTCGAAGTTAAAAACCTCGATATTTAAGTATTGATTTGCAACTCAGCGAACGCTGCATCGCGCAAGCGGCAGGCATCGCATGCACCGCATGGCTCGTCTTCACTCGTTGGGTCGTAACAACTTTTTGTCATGGAATAATCCACGCCAAGGTTCAACCCTTGTTTGATAATCTCTACTTTTGTCATCTGCAAAAGCGGGGCATGAATTGTAAATGGATCACCCTCAACACCGGCTTTCGTGGCAAGATTTGCCATGCTCTCAAACGCCTGAATGAATTCGCTTCTGCAATCTGGATACCCAGAGTAATCCACTGAGTTCACGCCTATGAAAATATCGCGAGCGCCAATTGCTTCTGCGTACCCAAGCGCATGGCTTAGAAAAATCGTGTTCCTCGCGGGAACATACGTAACGGGTATGCCGTTGTCTTCACCCTGTTTTGGCACTGCAATATCTGCTGTAAGCGCAGACCCACCCCACGCTGATAAATCTGTAGTTGATACCACATGGTTAGAAACACCAAGAAAAGCAGCTACTTTTTTTGCGGAATCAATTTCAGAAGAGTGCCGTTGGCCATAGGAAAAACTAAGTGCATGGCACGCATACCCTTGGGAATTTGCAATCGCTAAAACCGTTGCAGAGTCAAGCCCGCCTGACAATAAAATGACCGCGGGTTTACCCTTTGTCTTCATGCAGCACGTCGTTTTCACGAGGGTTCGGTAAGTGCTCTTTCAATTCTTCAAGCAACTGTTTTGTTTCGTCGTCTATTTCTTTTGGCGCAACAATTGTAATCACTGCGTAGAAGTCGCCTTTTTTACCCGCGGGTGATTCGCACCCCTTAGCACGCACCCGCAACCGAGAGTTGCTCGAAACCCCAGGAGGTATAGACATTTCAACAGAGCCACCAAGAGGAAGCGGTACCGTGATCTTTGTGCCTAGCGCTGCTTCGGCGATATTAAGTTCGACATCCATCTCTACATCAAGACCATTGCGTTGGTACACAGGATGACCACCAACTGAGACAGTAACAATCATGTCTCCAGCAGGACCGCCCATGGCTCCAGCGTGCCCCTTGCCAGCAAGGCGGAGTTTATTCCCGCTTTCGATGCCAGCTGGTATCTTCAATGTTGCAGTTGAATTACCAACACGTATTTCTTCCGTACCGCCCTTGAGAGCTGTCATAAATGTAACGGTTATTTCATTGCTCTGGTCTTGGCCCTTCATTGCTTGACCACTGCCCGCGCCTTCTCTGCCAAATGGTGAGCCAGCACCGCCGCCACCAAATGAGGAACCGAAAATATCTGAGAAATCGACAGTTTGACCATAGCCACCCCCGACACCCCCTGCACCCCCGCCACCCGCTTGAGACCAGCGCGGATCGCCTCTAAAACCGCCTGCTCCCTGGCCTGCACCTGTAGAACCATATTGATCGTACATCTTGCGTTTTTCTGCATCTGAGAGCGTGTCGTATGCTTCTTGCACTTCAGCGAATTTAGTGACAGCGTCCTCAGCCTTATTTACATCAGGATGGTATTTCCTTGCAAGTTTGCGGTAAGCCTTTCGAATCTCGTCTGCAGTTGCAGAACGGCTCACTCCTAATAGTTTGTAATAGTCTGTTGATGATGCCATAGTGTTCTCTTGAAAGGAACAGTATACCTGACTCCGAGTTCCGCTATCCTGTACGTACTTTCAATGGCAAATGTTCAAAAATCTAGTGATACAGCAATGTCCATCGGCGATCATATCGAGGAGCTACGAATACGTATTATCTGGTCGATAATTCCCCCGTTGCCACTCGCTATTCTTTTCTTTTTCTTGGCTGATACGATAGTGCGATGGTTCCTTATTCCTTTGCATATTGTTCTTGAAGACCACGGGCTACCAACGCAAGTGCAAGTGTTAAGCCCACCAGAATTTCTACTCGCAGAAATGAAAATTGCCCTCGGTGCTGCGATACTCACAGCTGGTCCATGGATTCTTATTCAACTATGGAAATTTGTTTCGCCAGGGTTACACATTCATGAACGAAGATTTGTGTATTTCTTGATTCCACTAAGCACATTGCTTGGTGCAGGCGGCTTGCTGTTGATGTACTTTTTCATGTTGCCAGTCATACTTGATTTCATGGTATCGCTTGCTGGGCACGTTGAAGTTGCCGTACAAACTGTAACCATCGGTGAAAGTATCTCTAGTGTTTCGTACCCTTTACTAGAGGCGCAACCCACCATTGCTGCTGCAGGCGACGCGTGGGTGAAATTGCCAGAAGGTGTACTGCATATTGCAATTCCAACAACAGATGGAACATCGCTCACGACCCTGACTGCACCTTTGAATAATGGTTCGCTCATCTCTCAACAATTCCAATTGAGTACATACTTGGGGTTTGTCATCATGTTGATGTTCTCCATTGCAATTGCATTCCAGTTACCTGTTGTCATGCTTCTACTTGGGTGGCTAGGAGTCGCAAAAGCAGATTGGCTACGAAAAAATCGGCGGTATGCGGTGCTTATTCTTGCCGTTATCTCTGCCCTCATCACGCCTCAAGATGTTATTTCGATGCTCATGATGCTTATTCCTTTGTACCTTTTATACGAACTTGGAATTCAACTCATTGTGTGGGTGCCAACAAGCAAAGTAGCGGGCGATAAGAACCATGACGATGCATGATGAGACGATGATGCGGAATGCTATTGCGCTCGCACATCAAGCCTCTGCATTGGAAGAAGTTCCAATTGGCGCAGTTATTTATTGCGACGGCGTTGTCGTTGGTGAAGGCTTTAACACAAAAGAAACCACCAATGATCCAACAAGACATGCCGAGATGAACGCGATCACAGATGCGTCAAAACGTTTGGGACGATGGCGACTACACGACTGCACGCTCGTTGTTACATTAGAGCCTTGTCCAATGTGCGCTGGTGCTATTGTGAACGCGCGACTCGATCGCGTAGTATTTGGAGCAAGCGATCAAAAATCTGGTGCGTGTAGAACGCTCTATAAAATTGCAGATGACCCAAGGCTAAACCATCGATGCGAAGTTACAGGCGGCGTTCTTGAAGAAGAATGTATTGGGTTATTGCAAGCGTTCTTTACAGAACGCCGGTAAGAAGCGCTTCAACAACTACAGTTGCATAGCTTCCTGCGGGCAAATCAAACTGAACGTTCACACACTCTTTTTCTAAGGAAATCGCAGTATTTTTGAGTGGAACGCAAAGGGGTCTACGCGCACCTTCAGCGAACTTCTTCATGCCAATCAAGTGTTCTTCTGTAACGCCAAAGCCGTCAAGTACTTCTTGTTCCATACGTTCTATATCAGCAGATGGGTGCCTCATTTTTGAACCCCACAGCGGGCCGCTCGGCGATATTAAAAACTGCATACTTCGCTCGACAATTTCAGGCGAGCCAACTTCTTCTAGAGCAATTTCAAAAGTCCTACCCCCACCATCAAGTTTCCATACCAAATCACCTTCTACAATAGTGTTGAACGAGTTTGCAGCAACACGTCGTTTCAATACCTCATTAAAAATGAGCGCCTGAAAGGCATTCACACAAAGTTTTGAAAGAGTGTGTGGAATTGTTTTGCAAGCTTGCTCTGCAGACTTCCCCCTTGCAAGTGCCTCTAAAATGTTTCGCTGCGCTGGTTGGCCAAACGGCCACGCATCCAATGCGTTTTGGAATTTTCCCGCGTCGGCTAATTCGTGATGGCGGTCTGTACCTGTAAGAAGTACAGCAATAACTTTGTCCCATTCTTTTGTAATGATATATTGCCCCACGAACTGGTTGTCATTTTTATTTCCAAACCGTTGCGGGCCAAATGCATTGGGCAATCCGTTTCTTTGCAATGCTTGCAACCGTTGTTCAAGACAATCAAAATTTTCCTTAAGCACTTCACGCAAACGCAGTGTAAATTTGTTCCCCATCAAATGGCCTGCGCGGAGTTTGTTTTTATGCCACGAATGCGTGCAAATTTTAATCCCATCTATTGAATCTGGTACTGCAACTGTTTGGCCTGGTAGATGCACCGATACCCACTGGGAAGTGATTGCTTTTAAATCTTTTCTTCCTGCAGAACCAATATGGCGTTTCTTAACACCGAAATATGTGGCAATGTGTCGGATGAGATGCTCGTGCGACATGTTCGTTTTTTGAACATGCAAATACAAATGTTCACCTTCACCGCAAGGTTCGTACAGTGGAATCTCTTCCACAATAAAATCTTCTGACGATGACTTAAGCACTCCGTGAATGTGGGTTTTACTACCAGCCAAAGTCATCAGGTGTTTCTGGTGCATCGAGATCTTTTTCAACCTCGTCAAGTACATGTTCTTCTACAAAAATGGGAACCTGAACAGCGACTCCAAGAGCAATTGCATCAGATGGCCTGCTATCAATAACGATAACTGCCTCAGCCTGCTGAATGAACAATTTGGCAAAAAATGTGCCGTCGGTTAAATCGTCAATGACGATTTTTTGCAGAGTTCCGCCAAGTGTTTGTATAACATCTGCGAGTAGTTCGTGTGTTTGGGGCCGCTCTGGTTCGATGCCTTTTAGACGGCGATCAATGGCGTATGCTTCGGGTTTCCCAACAACAATTGGAAACCTTCGCGTACCGTTGACTTCGTGCAATTCAATGAACTGGGCGTCCGAAATCTCGCGGATGAGTATTCTTGATAATTCCATTTCTACAAGCATATCGAGGTGTATCATACGACCCTTTGTGCATCGCTTTTTGCCGGCATATATGCTATTATTCGGATTAATGAATAAAGGCACCGCTCTATGACACACCAAACACATCTTTTCACTTCTGAATCCGTATCAATGGGCCATCCTGACAAGGTTTCTGACCAAATATCAGATGCCATTCTTGATGAAATGTTACAAGTAGATCCAAACAGCCGCGTAGCAGTAGAAACGCTCGTTACGACTGGACTTGTTGTAGTTGCTGGTGAAGTAACGTGCGACGGATATGTTGATATCCCAGCAGTAGTGCGTAATACCATTCGACGAATCGGGTATACCGATGCGAACCTTGGGTTTGACGCAGATAGTTGCGCAGTCATGGTCACGCTAGATAAGCAATCCCCTGATATTGGCCAAGGTGTCGACGCCGGTTCTGGTCTCCATAAAGAACAAGGCGCTGGCGATCAGGGTCTTATGTTTGGCTATGCGTGCAAAGACACCGAGTCACTTATGCCCCTTGCAATAGACCTTTCCCACTTACTTGTAGCCAAACAAGCAGAAGTGCGCCAGGCTGGGACGATTCCTGAACTTCGCCCTGATGCAAAAAGCCAAGTCACTGTTGAATACGATGGCAATGAACCACGACGCGTAACTGCTGT
>TARA_B110000196_G_scaffold164928_1_pt1 | contig 10988 bp, 7 predicted proteins | sample TARA_B110000196 | Tara Oceans TARA_B110000196 (sample SAMEA4397072) | marine metagenome | biome: Polar Biome; feature: [MES] marine water layer (ENVO:01000295) within the mesopelagic zone...; material: water (ENVO:00002006), including particulate matter (ENVO:01000060) such as...... | reverse complement strand
CACCTACCGCACCCTAATGACCCGTGGCCAAAAAGGCTGCTTCATATACTGCACCGATCAAGAAACCCGAGAATACTTCCAGCAAATAGCCTGCAGACAATTAGAGCAAAAAGACCCTGCTGAATTAGACGCAAGCAATGCCCATAGTAGTGCTTATCGCGGCCTAGACCTGCCAGTAGTCAGTTTTGAACAAGCAAAACCCTACCAAGGCTATGTGCCCATATTTGATTTAGAAATTGCCGCTCAAAACAACGAATGGGTGCAGCTACCAGAACACATCAATACCACACAAGGCATGTTCGTTACCCGCGTAGTGGGCGAGTCCATGAACAAACGAATCATTAACGGCTCTTGGTGTTTGTTTAAAGCCAATCCCGGCGGTAGCCGTAATGGCAAAATTGTATTAGTACAGCACCATGATATTGAAGACCCAGATCATGGCGGTACGTATACGGTTAAAACGTATCACAGTGAAAAAATAGAAGAGAATGGTGTGTTGGTTAATCAACGCATTGTGCTTAAACCAGAAACCAATGCTTATGGTTATTCGCCTATTGTTATTGATAATACTAGTGAGGAATTGGTTGTGGTTGGTGAGTTTTTAGTCGTTCTGTAACGTCTATATAAGATATGGCAGAATTTTGGTCTTGTCTTTTGACTTTGGTAAAAGGCAGGAGTTGAACCCATGAACTTATGTGTTCTTTACGTGCACGAATAATCGGCCTTAATGCACTGGCGTAATTGCCACCGCTTTTAATCATGCCCATATGCGGCGCACAATGCATGCCTTCTTCTAGTAAAGGTCTTGATGGTTTGGCACCACCGGTAAGGTAATCACCTACAGGGGAAAGGAGTACATACAAAAGCACTGATTTAGAAGGCGCCGCAGCTTTGCCAATGGCGGCCTCTGTTCCTATTTGTGTTGGGCGGATGTACATAGAGCTTGGAGGGCTAGGTATATCGTTGGCATATAGACCAATAATGTCTTTAACCATTTGGACTAGTTGATCTGTATTGATCTCAGGAAGGCTTAATAAATCACTGCGTTGTGATTTGCGCTGAATATTGGCATCCATGCGAAAAATATTCACGCTGCCATCTTCGTGTTTAAACGCTTTTAAGCCTTCAAAACAGGTGCTTGAATACTGTAAGACGTGTGCACCCGGATGAATTTCTAATTTGTCGGATGGAACAATGTTTGAAGCTGTCCAGTAGTTATTTTCAAAAGTCGCCAGTGCCATTCGCGACATGAAAACTGTTCCAAATGCGGCCATTTTCTATTTCTAGCGTATGCTACGGAAACCTTAAAGCAGGTTTTCTTACACAATATTGTATGATTAGTGATCGATAATGTGTAAGGCTGATAGAGGGAGCGCTATTAGAAGTTTAGGCTCTATATTTAATAGCTCCTCTGGACGATCATCGTCGTCACTTTTGTTGCTAGGTATGCTTGGTGGAACTGGTATCTGACAGGGAGTATGGCCTTAATTGGAGGTTGTAATGATACTGTAATTGGTAGCGGTAATAACTATTTGTGGTTAAAAAACATGCACTTAAAAAGGTATCAGGGTCTGAATTGTGGTAATATAACTAGATGGTACTGCCCGTAAACTAAATCTATATTTTGTGGGATCGTGTGTTTCAGTGTTGTATGTACTGAAGACAGTTTCGGGCAATATTAAGTTAGTATGATAGATATCTAATAGTTGAAAGTTAATAAATATGGCAATTGAGTTCCTTGGAAATAAAAATAAGCTCTTAGAATTTATTTTTAGTGTGATCAATGAGCAAGCTGGAGATGCCTCTGGTGGATTTATTGATTTATTTAGTGGTACGTCAGCGGTTTCTATTGCTGCAAAAAAAGCTGGTTATACTGTAACAGCGAACGATAGCCTTCAGTTATGCGTCAAGTTTGCCGAGGCATCATTGTTAAATAACAAAGAGCCAAGTTTTAAAGAAATACTCAAGATTCTTCCTGTTAGCAAAAAAAATATAAAGACTAATAAGCCAGTCGAAATAGTATTAAATTATTTGAATTCTTTGAAGCCAGTAAAAGGCTTTATTTGTAAAAATTACTCACCACTTTCAAAAGAGTATTCTCAGTATGAGCGAATGTATTTTACCGAAGGAAATGCTGGTCGAATTGATTCAATTAGAAATAAAATACGTGATTGGAGTGGTGTTTTAACAAAGGCAGAAGAGGCGACTCTTATAGTTTGCCTAATAAGAGCATCGAATAGAGTTGCAAATACCGCAGGCACTTATGGTTGTTATCTAAAGAAATGGAAAAAGCGGTCATTAGATGAATTGGTACTTGTTCCTATTGAGGTAATAGAAAGTAATGTTCAGCACGCAGTATATAATGAAAATGCGAATGATCTTCTGAAAAGGGTGGGTGGTAAAGTCATATATGCGGACCCACCATACACAAAAAGGCAGTATGCTGCTTATTATCATGTATTGGAGACAATTGCATGTGGTGATGAGCCAGAGATAGATGGGTCAACAGGTCTTAGAAGCTGGCAGCACTTGTCTTCTGATTATTGCTATAAACGTAAGGCTCCTGCAGCAATAACTGATTTAGTGTCAAAATTAGACTGCGAACATTTTTTTCTAAGTTACAACGAAGATGGCCAAATACCTCATGATGTAATTATCGACATATTAAGTAAGCGTGGGCGTGTCACTACACATGAGAAAAAATATAAAAGATACAAGAGTAGTACTCTTTCACACAAAGGGAATTACCTAGTTGAGCGGCTATATCATTTGGAAATTACATAAACGGACGAACCTATGTCAACTAATAAAATTACTGCCATTCTGTGGAAAAAAGTAATGGAAGCCACCGCAGATACTTTAAGGGGGGTGAGTAAAGGTCAGTACCATATCGAGCTTGGGAAGGGTGATGATATAACGGATTTTTTTGATGGGTGTAATAAAATCCCTTCGCAAAATAATGGAGGATTCGAAATAGTATTACCCATTCATTCAGTTGGTGGGACTAGTCCAGTTGAAAGTACTTCTGTATCTATCAAATTTTTAGGTGAGAACTCGAGTAGGAAAACATGGATAATCAGCTCGCAGAGGCCTGAGACGGCATATTCTTTATGGCAAGAGGGGAGTGCGTTTCCTAATGGTATTGGTGATGATAATTATATTGTTTTGGTCAAAGATTCGTTAGGTTTTTATCATGCTAGGTGGATAGACGATGTGGATTTTAAAGCGCTGCCTTCTGATGTAAGTTCGAGAATGCAGTCTAAAAATTTTGGTGTTCTATATAGATCAGAACCTGAAGTTGAGCCTAAAGTGCAAATGATTATTAATCAATTAAAAGAAAAAACTAATGTATTGCTTTATGGTCCACCAGGGACAGGTAAAACGCACTTAATGCAGGAGGTGGTTAAGAACTTTGATAATTCATTTCTATCAATAGATTCCAATGCTGTACGAGATGCTTTCAAGTTTTCAGTTCTAGCTTCAGAAAATATTATGAACTCCTTTGTTACATTCCATCAGAGTTATTCCTATGAGGATTTTATTGTTGGTTTAAGACCGGATACAAATTCAGAGAAACTGTTAAGCCTTTCACCCGAACCCGGTATATTGCTTGAGTTATCAGAGTTCAGTCGTACAACTGGGGATTCATCGTTACTGCTAATAGATGAAATAAATAGGGGTAATGTTTCCCGCATTTTTGGTGAATTTATAACGTTGATGGAACCAGGGAAAAGGCTTGCAGCGGATGGTAGTGAGAGGCCATCAACAATAACAATTAAGTTACCTGGTGTGAAAAAGAACTCTCCAGTAGTTGTCGAGTTGGATGGACAGAAAATTAAGGTTCCCAATCCATTTTCATTGCCTTCAAATCTTTATACGCTGGCTAGTATGAATTCTGTAGATCGGTCAGTAGCACCCTTAGATGCTGCTATTAGAAGAAGATTTCATATTGTACATTTAGGGCCTGATATGTCCGAAATAAAAGAGCAGTTCAAGCGTTTTAAGAGCACAGTGCCCGAAATTGAAACCATAAAGAAACTTGCTATTGAATTGCTAGAATATATTAATGAATCTATTTCCTTTTTCAAAGGTAAGGATTACCAGCTTGGCCATTGGTACTTGAGTTCGTTGTGTAGAAAGTTTTCTGATGTGGATGAGTGTAATGCTATTTTAGTTGATGTTTGGCTGCATAAAATAATACCTCAGATTGAAGAGTTATTTCACGGAAGATCTGAGCAGGTCGCAAAAATACTACGTTTAGATGATGGGTATATAGCTGGGAGCCCAATGAAATTAATAGATCCAGGCTCGGAATATGAAAGGCTTGGTGCTGTGCCATTTTTTCAGCCAGAAGATGTAAGCATTAAAGATAATATTAAGTATTTAGCTGAAATATGTGAGTTCAACCTTTTGGACACGATGGGTATTCCAGAATCAATACCTGTAGAGGCTGATGAACCAGTATAATGCTAGTCTTTATGTGTTAGCAGGGATTAGCGCTAGCTTGCTGCTAGTTTTCTGATAATAATTTAAAAAGGAATCTTGAACTAGTGAAACTGAAAACTGTTGCCGCTGAGGGGTGGTTAAATCGTCAAGATTCTCTTGTTGTAAGGGAAGGTGTGTTTTTTCCTCTTAGTAAAATATGTACTGAAAAAATAAATTGGTATGCTAATGGAGGGGTTCGGGAGATATTAGAGGCCGATGGTGATCGATTAAAGAAAGATCTAGGGCTAAGAGTGAGTCCAATTACTGTTAAGCGTGCTAAAGGTGAATTGGTTGTACGTATTTCAAATGTGACAGGTTCATTATTCCTTTTATCTCGCTCTATTGAAATAGTCCCTAAGTTCATATCCGCATCAAATGAAAAATATTGGTCAGATATATTACTCGAAATATTAGCTAGATCTAGACACAAAAGATATCGATATATTGAAACAAATGGTCTTTTAGATAGAGGATTGAACTTTATTGATCATGTCGCTCTAGCATATGTAACATTACTTGAGCGTGCAATAGATCAAGATAAAATACGCACTTATCGGAGTGCTGAGGAAGAACTGCCTGTGGTACGAGGGAGTTTCCTTTTCCAAAAAACTATAATTAATTCTTTATCTAGGCCTCACAGATATATATGCAATGTCGATTATCTTGATGAAAATAATCAGTATAATCAGCTATTGGGGTGGGCTTTATTACAATTCCAGTCTTCTGTGTTTGACCCTACAATCAAGCAGAGGCTTAATTTATTAGAAGATTCTTTCGTTGAACCTCATACAGAATACGAAATACCTAATCGCCTTCCATTAACAGCGCCTTCGCAATATAGACATTATGAGGAGCCTTTGGAAATAGCTTCTAATTTGGCTCTTGGTAATAATCACTCTATTAATGGCGGGAAGTCATCTTCCTATGGTTATGTGATCAATACAGAAGTCATTTATGAAAAATTTATAGAAGAATCTTTAAAAATTGCAGTTCATATTTTAGCACGAAATTATAATATTTCCGTTTCCGCACAGGATTCAATGCTTTACGCTGAAGCGATCACGACTAAAGATAGATCTTATTATACTAGGCCCGATAATGTTATTTACCAGGACGATACTCCATTGATATTAATTGATGCTAAGTATAAAAATTTTACGGATTCGGAAACAGGAAGTTCAAAAAGGCCGCAGAATAATGATGTTTATCAATTGGTTGCATCGCTAGTATCATATGACTGTAATATTGGAGTTCTTTTGTACCCGGGGATGGGGGGGAGTGAATCTAATGGGAAGAATGCCTTTCATATCTGGAAGATAGGGGGGGGGAGTGACATTAGAGTAGTTATAGGTGTATCCCTTAATTTTTCATATATGCAGGATAAAAAGAACTTATTTAAGATAGATGAGAATTTGTCAAATTTGGTTGAGGTGCTAATGAATTATTCTTTAAACTTGGATAGTTTGAATGTTCTCCAATGTAAGATGGAGGAGGTATGGAAGTAGTAATGAAAAATGTAGAATTCAATGATTTTTTTACTTCATTTTCAACTGGGGTAATTTCCCTATATAGTCATTTAAGTAGAAAGGGTGCGAATGAATTAGAATCGTGTGGCCTTTATCGTTGCGGAGTGGCTTTGGGTTTTGATATTTTAGCAGGACACATAAAACGTCAAAAGAGCATGTTTACAACAAATAAATATGGTGTTTGGTGTAACAGATTTCAGTCATTTCAGGAGCAGGTGGAAATTTTAGGTGTTGATGTAGCCTATTATTCCAAAGACGAAGGACTTCGGTTAGCGGCTGAAGAATTTTTAGAAGACATTACTCTAGTTTTAATGGGTAAACTAATTCCCTCAGATTTTTTAGGACGTGCCATTGAGGTTATGTATGGTCTGTTACCAATAAGAAATGAGGCGGGTGAATTTATAGTTCAGTCTACCCAAGAGCGGAGGGTTGCAGGAGTGTATTACACTCCTTCTAATATGGTTAAACTGTTGGTTGAGTATTCATTAGAGAATATATTGACTAATGCGAATAGCGTTGATGATTTATTGTCATTGAAAATAGTAGATCCTGCCGTTGGCCCTGGCCTTTTCCTTGTAGAGTGTACAAGGAAAATATCAGCCAAAATTTGTGAATTAAACCCAATGATAACTCTGATTGAATCTAAAAGACTTGTTGTAGAAAATTGCATCTATGGCGTAGATAGTGATCCCTTGGTTATTAAAGTCGCGCAGGTTGTACTGTTTGCAGAAGCAGAAGGTGATGCTTCACTTCTGAAGCACCTTTCAAAAAAAATTAAAGTTGGTGATTCATTACTTGGTTTATCAATTCGTGGTATTAAGTCAGGAAAGTATGATGGATTATTAAATGGTTTTGAAGGGAAGCTTAAAAAGAGCTTATGCAATGAAAGTCTTACTTCCTTTAATAATATCCATAAAAAATATATATTAAGTTTGATTGATGATGTGTCTCTGCCAGAAGTGGAGGAATATCAGGGAGTGTTTAAACCTTTTTGTTGGGAGTACGAATTCCCAGACGTTTATTCTAGTGGGCGAACTGGTTTTGATGTGGTGGTGAGCAACCCTCCATGGGGTAAGATAAAACCAAATATAAAAGAATTTTATTCACATCTCTCCCCTGATGTTAAAAATTATCAAGGTGATAATCTAAAAAACTATATTTCTGATTCAGGGCAATCCTCTCTTTGGGGGAGTTATATAAGTAAAACAAAAATATATTCTAGAATTCTTGCTAAGTCAGGGATTTACACGTGCCAATCTATAACTATTGAAGGTAAAGCAACGCGAGGTGATCCTGATTTATATAAGTATTTTATGGAAAAAATATTTGATATATCTTCATCTAAGGCTAGGTTGGGTTTGATAGTACCTAGTTCGTTTATAGTTACTGAGGGAGCGGCGGGTATAAGGAAGTTATATCTGGAAAATGGAACTTTTGAAAAGCTGTATGATTTTCAGAATAAAAAACGATTATTTAAAATCCATCCAATGTTTCGATTCCTAATTTTGTCTTATGAAAAGTCTTTGCGGAGAGGCATTCTTTCTGCTCGCTTTGGGTTGTCTGAGCTCCCGAATAATGTTGATACTGAAGGGGGTATTGTTCTAAGTGGGAAAGGAGTGAAGTTAAGTTATAAATTCTTAAGGGATGTTAGTCGGGGTATTCTTAATGTACCCGATGTTCGTTCTGATAAAGAGAAAAAGCTATTTCATAAACTTTATAAACTACACCCATGTATTGGTGAAAAAGAAGGCGCTTTGTGGAATGTTAAGTTTGTTAGAGAGTTAGATATGACGAATGATAGTTCATACTTTGTTCGTGCAGATGAGCTGAAATTGAATCAATTAAATTTGGCATCTACTGGAAAAGACTTTAATCATCAAGGGCAGATATATAGACCGTTGCTCGAAGGGAAAATGTTACATCAATTTGATTATAGTGCTAAAGGATACGTGTCTGGGCAGGGTAGGACCGCTGTTTGGAAACCTTTGGGTTATGACAACAAGAAAGTTTTGTCACACTACTATGTCCCTGAAGATTTTATTAAGGCGAAAAGGCCAGAGGCATTGTATCCCCGAGCTGGCTTTTGCGATGTTACTGGGCATGCAAATGAGCGGACAGTTCTGGCAGCAATTGTTCCTGGGAATATAGTTTGTGGCAATAAAGTACCTACCTGTAGGTTTTCAGTTGATGATCCAAGGCTACACCTGATTTGGGTGGCTATAGCAAATAGTTTTGTTGTTGACTGGATAATAAGACGAAAAATTTCTACTACCATAAATTTTTTTCACTGGGATCAAATACCATTTCCTAGGGTTGATCCAGATTCAAGTATTGGTAAGTTATTAGCCGAAAATTGCGCGAAGCTCTCACTGATTGATAGCAGGCAAGAAAAATATGTGGCTTGGCTTAAGGACGTAGCGGGCCCCGTGGAATTGAAAGAATGCAGAGATATTATTAGAGCTAGAATCGATGCCTGCGTTGCAAAAATTTACGGTCTGTCATTAGATGAATTTTCTATTATTTTAGATGACTTCCCCTTATTAGATCGAAAGCAACCAAATATAGACTCAGAAAGAGCATCTATTACAAAAGACATCGCAAAACTTTTTTACTATAATGTATGTGAAGGGAAAGATCCAAAAGATATCACTTTGTCAACATTATTTGTCGGAGGGCAAGTAGAAGATCTTTTGGTTCGCGTAAAAGCAGCTAAGGATGTTGGGGCTACTGGATATGTACCTTCTGAATTGACACGTGAAATAGAGAAGTTGAGAGCAGTGAATTTAATCGTACAATAAGAGGCACTAAGTTGTTCCTCAATAAAAATTTGAATCAAAGGGTCAGAGCCTTTGATTTCTCTAAATTTAAGGATTCAGTGAACAACTAAAAGGACAGTCATCATAGTGGAGGTTTTTTAAATACCGCCAGCTTCAAGGTGATAGTGCACCACACATTTCATTATAGACCTCGAGTGGTGTTTTAAAACCAAGACATCTTCGAGGCCTGTTTTTTAGCAGTGGCTCAATCTTTTCTATTGTCTTGTAGTGGGTTTGGATAAATCACTGCCCTTGGGTAGTATCGTCTAATTAATCCAGTTACCTGCTCAACAGAGCCCTTCTCCCGGCTATGATATGGCTGACAAAAGCAAGAGTTACAATTCAATGTTTCATTTATATTAAGGTGTTTCGCATTCTCAGGACCGTTGTCATCAGTGATTGATTTAGCAGCCCGACCAGGATTCACCGAAAGACGTTTAATGATGCATTTTTGGTGTCGATAGACTCTTTCGAAGAAAGCTTGCAGATATGAACAAGGCGAGTGGATCTTTCAATTAATACATTTAATATTTTTTACGGCACTTTGATTCAACGGAGTCACTTTCCCAATGCCCTATTTTTAGGCGTTTGTTGATATGCTCTGGCCGATGCAAAATGCTAGTTTTACTGTTAATAATGACTCTAGCCTTTCTTTTAGGGTATTTCTTTCTTCGTTTCATGAATCTAGACGAGGGATCAAGTCTTGTTTTGTGCGTTAAGGAAAAAGGTAGACTATGTTCCTCATTATTTATTTTCATTTAACCTTAGTTATTCATAACTACTAAATTTATTTTAACGGAGTAAGTTTGCCGTACTTGGACGTAACCGCTGCAATCATCGTAAATAATAATAAATTTCTGTCGGCTAAACGCTCGACTGGTAAACACCTAGCCGGCCTCTGGGAATTCCCCGGTGGAAAAATCGAAGCGGGTGAAACCCCAGAGCAATGCCTAAAGCGTGAGCTTAAAGAAGAATTCACCATTGATTCTGAAATCGGTGAATTCGTGGCTGAAAGCATCTTTGATTACGGAGATAAACGCATTCGTCTTTTAGCCTACAAAGTAAAACACGTATCGGGTGAATTTCAGCTAATAGATCATGATGAAATCCGTTGGTTGCCTATTGAAGAGCTCGATAGCTTAAAGTGGGCACCTGCGGACCTTCCTATTATTGAAGCGTTAAAGCAACAAACCAAAGCTCAGCCTACGGCTGAGTTCTATTCTAATAATGCCAAAGTCTATTATGACGATACCTTCGCGAACGATGTGAATAAAATTCGTGATCGCTTCTTATCGACTTTATCTTCTGCTCCTTCAGATAACCAACACATTCTAGATTTAGGCTGTGGCGCGGGTCGTGATAGCAAAGTATTCATTGATGCTGGTTTTACAGTTACCGCATTAGAAGCTTCAAAAGAACTCGCTTTGTTAGCCGAAGAACATATTGGCCAGCCTGTTTTAAATATGCGCTATCAACAGCTTAATGTAAAAAATACCTACGATGGTATTTGGGCATGCGCCAGTTTATTACATTGCCCTAAAAGCCAAATTGAATATGTAATGCAAAACTGCATTGATGCTTTGAAAGAAGGCGGCGTATTTTACTTTTCTTTTAAACACGGCGAAGGCGAGCGCTTAGATGACTGGGGGCGGTTCTTTAATGATTACACGCTTGAGAGTTTAAAAGCGCTGATCGCCAAACTTAATGAGAATGAGCTTGATGAATTAGAAGTTATCGAGCTGTGGCAAGAAACAGAGTTATTACGCGGTAAAGATCAAACTTGGATAAACGGACTTGTACGCAAGGTAAAGCAGTAAATGAATACGGATCTCACTTCACAAGCCACGTCAAAAACTCAAAGTTCTTCTTTGACCACAGGTGGCAAAGATGAATTTTTACCTAAGTTAATTTCTGCAATTAATAGCGCTGTAAAAATCGATATGACCGTGGCGTTTGTTCGTGATACGGGTATGAAGCTATTAATGCCTGCTTTAAAAGAAGCCTTAGAGCGGGGTGCACAAGTAAGGATTCTTACGTGTGACTATATGCAAATTACCGACCCTGCGGCACTACGGTCTTTATTGCTGTTAAAAGAACCTTTTAATGAGAAAGGCAGCTGTGCAGAGGTTCGGGTTTTTGAGAGTAAAGGTATCAGTTTTCA
>TARA_B110000196_G_scaffold228674_1_pt1 | contig 11000 bp, 8 predicted proteins | sample TARA_B110000196 | Tara Oceans TARA_B110000196 (sample SAMEA4397072) | marine metagenome | biome: Polar Biome; feature: [MES] marine water layer (ENVO:01000295) within the mesopelagic zone...; material: water (ENVO:00002006), including particulate matter (ENVO:01000060) such as...... | reverse complement strand
AGTCCTTGGGCATCTCTCTAGAGCGGTACTCAGCGTCATAGTGTTCAGAAGAGAAAAATGGAGGGATATCGTAGTGGACCTCGGAGATTCAAACCAGACGTCCTCACTCCGATAGCTCCACTCTACTAACTGATAAGTGGGTTATACTCGAAACCTTCCTGCTTTCTTGATTGAAATGTGACTGGGGCTCGTAAGTCCGAACCCCAGTCAAAACTTCAATGCTTCTTATCTTCCAGGTACCATGAGGTGTGCAGCACTGGTGCCGGCAGCCATAATAAAGGAACCGCCTCCTCTACCATTTTCGGCAAAACCAGTAGAAGCTTCCGTAGCGTAAGGCATGGCAATAGTAGTATGTATCCCAGCACTGCCTTGAGCTTCACCCCGCATTGCAATCCACAATGAACCAAAAACAGCTTCCTCACGTGTACTAGCTGCCTCCGCTGCTGCAATCATTTCACCCTCTTCTTCCCTGCTCGAGCTCTCTGCCCGAAATCTACGATTCTGTGCTACCCTGTCCAAGTTTCCAAGGTTGGTGCACTGTACATCAAAGGCTCCACGTCGATCCTCACTAGCCCTATCGTAACAAACCAACTGACCACTCCCTTCCTTCAGTACTTCGTACGTATAATCGTCGTTCCAGGAAACGACTGTCGCACCTTCTTGGCTTCTGGCTGGAAGGGGTGCTAAAGCCTTAGCAATAGTTGCATCTTGAGCGGAAATTCCTACCGAAGGCCAAAACATCATTGCCGCTAGGACTGCAGATAATAATAGTGTCTTTTTCATATCGTCCTCCATAGTAAAGTTTCGATAAGTATATGTACTCATCAATAATTAAGATACCCACACAGGTGAAGGGCATTGCAGCTAAACCGCGACCTAACCGCAACGTTTATTTCTGAAAACCTCTTCTTGATTTACAAGTCTCTGGGGTGATAATGGCAGAGATCTTGCGCCGTCTATATTTTCGATTACTATGCGCTTATCACTATAAGATATAGGGTAGGTTCTGTGGAAACCGGTGTGAATCCGGTACGGCCCCGCCACTGTGAGAGGTCCACCATTTAATGAGTGGAACGGCTGTTGCGAACGACCACTGAGGATAACTCCTTGGGAAGGTCAACAGTCGACCTTAAGTCAGGAGACGCGCCCTCCCTAAGTACACTTGACCCTCCGCGGGGAGGGAACCGAGTCCCTCCTTATTTTCTTGGGGCTTCTTTCTTTCCCTTGCAGAAAGGATGAATTAAAATGGTTGTGGCTGAATTTTTCACCCTACTCAAATTTAAAATTCGAGCTATCTCAGCGCTTACTTTGGCGTTGAATATCGCAGCTTCTTCCAGCTTGTTTCCATCTGTGAATAAAGTCTATGCTCAAGAGAATTTTTTTCGCCTTGAAGGACTAGTGGTGACAGCAAGTCCTCTGCCTCGTGAAACGAAAGCCGTGGCTAACAACCTGACAATCTTGGAAGGCGCTGAAATTCAAGCCCGCGGAAAAAGGACGCTGGCTGAAGCTCTACGAGAACTAGCTGGAGTCACCGTTGTGCGGGGAGGGTCATTTGGTGCTGTTACTTCTGTATTTCTTAGGGGAGGCGAAAGCGACTATGCGCTGGTACTAGTTGACGGAATTCAGGTCAATGAAGCAGGAGGACATTTCGATTTCGCCTCACTCACTACCGACAACATCGAGCGAATAGAAATCTTACGAGGGCCAGCTAGTGCACTGTATGGGTCTGATGCAGTCGCGGGTGTGATCCATGTCATAACCAAGCTGGGGCATGGGATACCAGCAGCCACTGTATCATACAACACAGGATCCTTTGGTAAACAAGATTTAGTCGGTCAATTTACTGCGGGTACCGAACGAGCAGCATACTCCATGTCGATCGCTAGCTATGAGATAGCTGGAATTCTTCCCTTCAACAATCAAAGCTCAAGTCGATCTTTATCGGGCAATGCACGATTACGCCCAGACAGCATTACGGATCTGGCCATGGGCTTCCGGCTTACTAGCAGACAATACCATTTCCCAACAGACGGATCGGGTGTCTCCTCGGACCATAATGCATTCACTTTCAGTGACAACATCAACGCACATGCCAATTTAACTCGAACGATCACTCCGGGCCTTTCTCTCGAGACCTTAGTCGGACTGAACCAGACAGGCGGAGGAACAGACGACAAACAAGATGATGGGGCTGATACAATCGGATTGTACGGATACACAAGCTCGGATCAATTTCGTCGTGCCAATGGTGAGATAAAGGCGCACGCCAGTATCGGATCTGCGACTGCTTCATTTGGTTTTGAGTACGAACACGAATCACAACTTTCCTTCACTGAATCAATAAGTGAATACAGGACCACCTACGGTAAGAGCAACTACCACAGAAATAACCGAGCATACTTCTTAGCTCTAACAAATTCACACACCCATCTGTCTTACAATCTCGGGGGACGCCTCGAAAACAACGAGCGATTCGGAAATCATAGATCTTGGCAAGCTGGGGCCACTTGGACGCCAACAGGATCGCCGAACACCCTCCTGAAGGCAGCTATAGGAACTGCAATTAAAGAGCCCACTTTCTATGAACATTTTGCCACTGGGTTTGCAAGAGGGAACCCAGACCTCAGGCCAGAGCTATCAACCTCTTGGGAATTGGGTGTGGAACAGAGTCTATTTCGGAACAATTTCCAGTTATCTGCCACATACTTCAATCAGCAATTCAAGGATATCATCCAGTATATTTCTCTGCGCCAAAATCCTTTAGATCCGAGTTTTTTGAACGTCGCTAGCGCAGAATCAAAAGGTCTAGAACTGGAGGCTGAAATGGTCATCCAAGCCTTCAGGATTGGGACATCCTGGACCTTGCTGCAGACACGTGTCACAGATTCGGGTTTCGACGTAGGAGGGGGTGCTACATTTGTGGACGGCCAACCACTCTTGAGAAGGCCAAACCAAAGTTTCTCCTCTTGGATCACTCGCACCGGAGATAAAGCTGACATCTCAGCTCATTTTTCACGAATCGGAGAACGTACAGATCGAGATTTCTCCACATATCCAGCCACTCGCATAATTATGCCCATACATAAATTACTTTCAATCGAAAGTGCCTGGAGAGCGATGGTAAACAACAACGGACAAGCTGCTGTGACATTCCGTATAAAGGGGGAGAACCTATTAGATCAGAATTATCAGGAAATTTTTGGTTTCCAAGCCCCTGGAAGGAATCTGACAATTGGAGCTACTGCACATATCAACTGACATAGGATCACACTGAGGACAGGAAAACGTCACCCCCTAAAACTAAGGCTTATTAAAAACCGAAGCTGGTCCTCCATAAGTACCATCGGGAAGAACGGTAGGTTGGCTGTACTGAGAGTTCGTCATGAGTCGAAATACATTTACATCTTTAGTCTCTACCAATTCTCGAGTGCACAGCGGCCACTCATGAGATATCCGCTCGCAACGCTGTGCACCTTGATTCGCTCCTAACATCGAAGTTAGCGCCCAAAAATAATATTCGGTGATCATACAGGAATAATCACAACTTTGATCTTGGTAGGTATACCAAGCTCCAGACGGATACTGGCCTCCGGGTGGCTGTGCACATTGTCCACTTGAATCTCTACAGGAATCAGGGCTACTTTGTTCAAAATGACCACCTCGAGCTAAGTCCATAGCGAGAGCAATCTTCGATCCAGCCTCTTCCTTAAGGTCTGAATAAACTCTGCTGTATCCTTGCTGGGTCACTAGATGTAGGATTTCTTCTATCGTCGGGTCGAAGGAAGCCGATGGAGGGTTTATCTCCGTGGACCACAACACCCCTCCACTTCTCATTAATTCCTGTGCTGCATCAGTATCAAGATCACCAATGGCTTGTAAAACGGGATCCACGTCCTGCTCGTTCTTTACGATACCATTCCAAGCTTTAACAGATTTTAGTTTATTAACTACTTCAGGGTTATTAGGAGTCCCGTCTTGGTCGGAATCCAGCCACTGTGCCAAGACATGAGCAAGATGTAAATGTTTCTCAACCGGCGTGTCGAGGCTAGAAACCGTGTGAACCCCAAAGACACTAATATACTTATGAAAAAATGGTCGAAGTACAGCCAATTCTTCTGGGATCTCAAGAAATCCATCAGGGATTGGAGTCGTCAGGTGTTCTTCGGGGATTGTCAGTGAAGATTCCTCGCTACAACCGACTAGCGAGATAAAAACTGAGAAGATACAGACTTTTTTAACCAAGTTTACTGTGTTAGAAAAAGCTACATTCTGAACAAGCCGTTTCATGATTGGAATGACGCTCCTACATTTAGATGAAAATCCGCTATTAACCTGAATCAGCTTAAAATTAATCATTCAACAATCGTCATCCAAGGGTTGAGTAGCAATGGCAAAATTAAAAAGGATTCGTGTTTTTTTCTGTGCAAAACTTCAGGCCACCCTCATGGCCATCCTAGGACTCATCGCTGGAATGATCTACTCGGTGGGAGGACTTATTTGGGAATTATCCGTGGGAATCCCTCTGAACCTGGGAACGATCTTTGCTTTCGCAGCCCTTCTCGGTATGCCTGTCCTATTTGCCATGGTGGGATTTACCACCGGAAGCATCTCAGCGCTGCTCTATAACCGTGCCACTATATGGATCGAAGGGATGGAAATAGATCTAGATCATGACCTCATATTGAAAAACGAAGGAAATGATCTAAACATAGATTGAACTTTCAATAAACTGTCCGATCCTTACAAAAACCATCTAAATCATTAGGTGGATTTACCGGAAATAAACCCCTGACCCGAACAGAAAAGAGGGTTCGATTCCATACTCTTCGGATAATAGACCATAAAACCAGCCATTCATCTGGCTTCTAGCGAAAACAGATATCCCCCAAGAAGAAGTCACTGGAAATTGTCCTTCTAAGCCCAGTACAAACATCTCTGCTCCATTCGCACTACTTCTGAAATCCATATCTGTTTCATTGGCATCATCGAATACGGAGATGCCAAGACCCAAGGACAATGCCAATCTTGCCCTGTCTCCATCTGTCATCATCCTAAGATCTAGGCTCATAGAGGCAAAATTTCGGTGCATTGAGTCATCACCAACTTGAAAATCTGTTCTAGCCAAGTTGGCAAACACACCATAGGCGAATCGCCCTTCGGGTGATAGGAGCGAAGAGAAAGAAATGCCAGGACCGATTTCTTGGTAAGGCTCATTCAGTTCATCCAAGATTACACTGGGTTGCACTGCCCATTCAAGAGATTGACCAGCACTTTTTAAAGGATTCAATAGCGAGAACAGCAAGACCCACAAGATCGATCTAAAATCGACCATAACTTTATAGCCAGACATCCATAGGAGCAGTCAGGTCACTTCTCTCATCTCCGGTATTCACAACACCTCTCGGTTCAATCAACAACACCTTGCATTCCTCTTCAGCAAATGGACGATGTCTCTCACCTTTTTTCACAACCATCATCTCACCGTCCTTCAAGGCTACGACCCTATCCTCAAACTCAATATTCATAGATCCATCGATGACCAGGAACACCTCATCAGTATCCTCGTGAGCATGCCAAACAAACTCGCCCTTTATCTTTACTACCTTGAATTGATAGTCGTTCATTTCCGCAATGACTTTGGGTGACCAGTGATCCTTGAATAAGTCAAATTTGGACTGAAAATTAATAGGATTTTCCATGTTTCTATCCCTAATTTACCATGTCGACAAAATTATCACCAACATAATAATAGCGTACGCCACTACCAGTATTGCACCTAGGCCAAAAATCTTATATGCGGCACCTTGTTTGCCCATTCTAACTCTCCATTGAGATTGTGATTCCTAAAAATAGCATGGAATAGTCAATAAATTAAATGCCATTCGAGCACTTGTTTTCACCCAAAGCACTATCTTAACTTTATCCCTAAAGGAATGGCTCCTTACAGAGGGCCTACATTCTAAAGTAGAAATTGTTATTACAACCGAAACTCTCATAAGAAGTTCATAACTTGGCCAAGACAATCTTTCTCCTGTGTTTCCTAGCCATCACTGTGCTGACCAGTCGACCTGTTGTAGCCCAGATCCTCCCAACACCTTCTTCTCTTGGCCAAGCCAGTGCAAAGTATAAAGTGCCAGAGCAAAACTCAGTGAAAACATCAGGACCTATCCTGGCCTCGCAGACAACCAAAAAAGAACAAATGGTTTTAAGGGCCTACAGAATCAGTCAGCCACTCAACATAGATGGAGTTATCGATGAGCCCTTTTATGAGCAAATTGATCCCATCTCCGATTTCACACAAACTTTACCAGAGGAAAACGGAAGACCCAGTGAGCTAACAGAACTATGGATCGGATTCGATGATCAAAATGTTTATGTTTCTGCCAAAATATGGGATTCTTCGGGGCCAGATGGTTGGATAGCAAATGAAATGCGAAGGGATGAAGGTGAACTGAGAAACAACGACCATTTTGGTATTTGGTTTGACACCTTTTATGATCGTCGGAATGGGGTAGGAGTGTACGTAAATCCTCTGGGCGGAATCGCAGACTATCAAATCACTAATGAAACCAACGTCAATAAGAATTGGAACCCAATCCACGACACCCGTACTGCCCTCTTCGACGGCGGATGGTCCCTTGAAATTGCTATCCCTTTCAGGTCGCTACGATATAGGCCAGGCAAAGATCAAACCTGGGGAGTTCAAACGCGACGATCAATCATGCGTAATAACGAATGGATTTTCCTCAGTCCTGTCCCGCGTGCTGTAGCAAGAGGTGGAGCTGCGGGAAGTAATCGTGTGTCTCTGTATGCAACGCTAGAGGGAATCGAAGCCCCACCTGCTGGAAACAACTTAGAAGTGAAACCCTATGCAATTTCTGGAATCAGAACAGACTTGGCAGCTGATCCAACTATATCCAATGACAGGTACGCTGACGCAGGGCTAGATATCAAGTATAGCATTACGGAAAACCTTACTGCTGATTTCACATATAACACTGACTTTGCACAGGTTGAGATTGATGAACAACAAGTAAACTTGACCCGATTTTCTCTCAGATTGCCTGAGAAAAGAGAGTTTTTCGTAGAAAATTCTGGCCTTTTCAATTTTGGCCCTAGAGGCATGAGTAGTGGAACTCGAGGTCAGGGTCGGGGTCAGGGGGCCGTTCCCACTCTCTTCTATAGTCGAAATATCGGTTTGAAGAACGGAACACCGATCCCGATTTTAGGCGGTGGACGTGTCACCGGAAAAATCGCTTCCTTCGACGTCGGATTAGTAACTATTCAGACTGACGACTATGAATCTGTTGATGCCATGTCCACAAATTTTTCCGTACTGCGTTTAAGGAGGGATATTCTCAGTCGAAGTAACATCGGGATGCTTTTTGAAAACCGTTCCCGTTCCCTTTCTTCCTTAGGTTCCAATCAAGGATGGGGGATAGATGGTTCGTTCGGATTCTCGGACAACTTAAGCCTGACAACATACTACGCTAAAACAGCTACCGAGGGCTTGAACGGTATGGACGGCAGCTATAACGGAAAAATCGACTACGCTGGTGACAAGTGGGGAGGAAGCCTAGACCATTTGGTGGTAGGTTCTGACTTCAATCCAGAAATGGGGTTTGTTCGAAGAAAAGACTTCAGGCAAACAGCCGCCATGGGGCGTTTCAGTCCTCGCCCGACCTCGATTTCATGGATCCGTCAGGTCAGCCTTCAATTTGACTTGGGACACCTCGAAAACGAACGGACTGGAATACTAGAAAATCAAAATCGTGCTGGCGAATTCAAAGTCGAATTGGAAAATAGTGATCAATTCAAAATCACTTACATCGATACTTACGAAAATCTATTAGAAGACGCTCATATTTCAGGCGCCACCATTACCAAAGGGGACTACTCTTTTCCTGATGTTAAAATGGATTATACCTTTGGTCCACAGCGTCCGTATTCAGGAAATTTATCCGTCCGAAGAGGCGAATATTACGGAGGTACTGTCACTTCTCTGGGGATGAGTCGTGCCCGTATGGAAATCACTCCTCAATTCTCCCTTCAACCTAGTATTTCTTTTAATTGGCTCTCTCTTCCACAGGGACAGTTCGATCAACATGTCGCAATCACTAGGTTGAACTATACCCTCACTCCTAGGGCATACGTAAGCACCTTGGTCCAATATAATTCGCGAAGCAATACCTTGAGTGGAAATTTCAGATTGCGTTGGGAGTGGGCGCCTGGCAGCGAAGTATTTATCGTTTATACCGAAGACCGCGGAACCGACATTTTCGACCGATGGTCCCAAATGGAAAACCGTGGCCTCATCATCAAAGTGAATCGACTCTTCCAGGTTTAGCGAAACACCTTCCCAGCTAAGATCAGGATTTTCTTCCAAAAGAAATAAAAAGAAAAGCCGGGAGAAACGAAATAAAGCCATTCGTCCAGCTGATATATCCCAACAGACTCATTATCAGCGAACCGGTGAGCAATGCATAGCCGATTTTATTCATACGACCTTAGTTGGTGAAAGTGGTAAACGAAAATACGTAGCTAATCGTCTATACAAAACCTATTATAGCAAACAGAGGTTCAAATCCGATTAACTCAGAAACAATCCACAAAAGAACATCCAAACAATCGGGAGAGACTGATGGCAGATCCCAAGAATAGTAAATCATCGAATCTAAGCCGAAGAGAACTAATCCTAGGAGCGGGTAGTGCCGGGCTCTTTTTAAAAAGCAAGCGACTCCATGCAGAATCAGTAGCACCGAGAAATGGCCAGCAGGGTTCCGTGGTGGTGTTTGCCAACACAACTGTAGTTAACCCAGATACAGTCCATAACAACGTAGCCCTAGCCGTTGAAGGATCGGAAATTGTCGCTATCGGCTCGACAGAAGAGGTCCTGGAACTGTATCCCCAAGCCGAAGTTTATGACGGTACACATAAAGCCCTCCTTCCAGGCCTGATAAACTGTCATGCTCATATGGGCGCAGTCATCGCTAGAGGCTTCAATGAAGATTTTGGTTTCCCTAACACTGCCAATCTATCTATTTCTCCCAACAGTCTCCTCGAAGGAGAGGAAGATATCCTGATGGTGAAAGTGGCTGCTCTCGAGGCGATAAAAACGGGAACCACGACCATTGTAGAAAATACTGGCAACATCCTTCGGGATGCTGCTGCATTGGCCGCAACAGGATTGCGTTGTGTGTTCGCTGAATCTGTTCGAGACGCTGAAAATGTTCGCGGCCCAATGACTCCGGAAGCTTTTTCACAGGCCGAACCTCCAAAGTTTTCTGCCAGGCTAAGAGATGAGGGAATGCAGCGAATTCATGACCTCTTCAGCACTTGGCATGGAGCCGAACAGGGTCGGATCAGCGTATTCCCTGCTGCCGGACTCACCGAAACATCCTCTCCAGAACTCCTGGGGGCCATTAGGAATTTCGCTGAAGAAAATGATGTAGGATATACGATCCACTTAAACCAAAGTCGGGCAGAATTCGAGTTTATGGTCAAATACCACGGGGTTCGACCAACACACTACCTGGACCAGCATGATTTCTTGGGTCCTCGTTTATTCGCTGCACATGCCCGATATGTCAACGAATCGGAAGTTGCTTTACTCGGAAAATCCAACACAATTATTTCCCATCAAGCCGGGATGGCCGCCAATCGTGGGGTGAGTCCACCGATCCCTGCACTTAGGGCTGCCGGATGTCCCATAGCTCTAGGCACAGACAACAACACCAATGACGTATTTGAAGTCATGCGAATCGCCCTACTCACCGAGCGAATCAGACGAAATCGTGATGGCGATGAAGTCCCTGGGCTCCAACCCCAACCCGAAGACATACTCGCCGACACTACCCAAGGTGGCGCCCGAGCTGTTCAACAATCGGACCAGTTAGGCACACTCGAAGTCGGGAAAAAAGCGGATCTGCTGGTCATAGACACCCAAAAGCCCCACCTCGTCCCTGCGGGCCGTATTCTGTCCGCTGTAATTCACAGCGGACATCCGGAAGACATCGAATCTGTGATGATCGATGGAAAATTCGTGATGCGTGACCGAGAAGTCCTCACAATGAACGAGGATAAGATTATTGGAGAGGCGAATGCTGTTAGTCGTAGGGTGTGGAATAAAGTCCTGGAGGCCGGTCCTGTTACCGTCCCTAGGCTACCGATGTACTCCAATTAACTTTGGCTAACGGAAGAACCCGAAACGTCAGATTTGAAAAGGTACGATGAGTATGAAAAATAATTTGAATGGCCTACTCACTCTTCTGGTCTTAACTGTCATAGGCTTTCAGGGATGTACGGACACAACCACCGAAGAGGAAACTATGACGACGATCGACGTAGGAGCCTATGGAGCTGTCCAGGGATGGCTTAAGCCTTTCCAAGAAGAAGGATTCGCCTGGGGAGGAAACTCTGGGGTTTACGCCGAGAGCACTGACCGCATCTTCATCATACAGAGGGGTGAGACCAGACTGCCTGCGCCCATACCAGAAGGATTCGAGGGATGGGCTGGTTCCATCGGAATCAACGCCTTGTTCGCTGCCGAACTGCGTACCTGGCAGAACGTGATCTTCACAGTGAATAGGAATGGAGAGGTCACAGACGTCTGGGATCAATGGAACCACTTGTTCGCTGATTTAGATGGTCCTGGACCCCACCGAATCCGGATCAGCCCCTATGATCCCGATCGTCATGTGTGGGTTGTCGATGAAACTGGACACCGCATTTTTGTCTTTTCCAATGACGGCAAAGAGCTCGTTAGGACTTACGGCGAGAGAGACGTCTCGGCAAATGATCAGACGCACTTAGGCAAGCCCCAAGACGTAGCCTTTTTACCCGATGGCAGGACTCTTATAGGAGATGGTCTCGAGAATAAAAGAGTCATCATCCTCGATGAAGATGGAAACTATCAATCCGAGTTCGGCGAAGCTGGAACTGGGTTAGGGCAATTCGCAGAAGTTCACGGCCTGGCCTTAGGTCCAAACGGATTGCTTTTT
>TARA_B110000196_G_scaffold137063_1_pt1 | contig 11077 bp, 9 predicted proteins | sample TARA_B110000196 | Tara Oceans TARA_B110000196 (sample SAMEA4397072) | marine metagenome | biome: Polar Biome; feature: [MES] marine water layer (ENVO:01000295) within the mesopelagic zone...; material: water (ENVO:00002006), including particulate matter (ENVO:01000060) such as...... | reverse complement strand
CAGCCCATATTGGATGGCATGCAAGAATCCGAGAATCCTTATGTGGAGGAAATAATTATTGACCACAGAATCACAAAAGAGGGTGCAAGAGGGCATCAGCACTAATGAAAGTAGCTCTTGTTGAAGCATTTTTTACTGGCTCACATAAAAGATGGGCTGAAGAATTACAGCATTTCAGCTTGCACCAAATTGATATTTTCTCTTTGAAAGGCAACTATTGGAAATGGAGAATGCATGGTGGAGCAATTTCTTTGGCTAATCAGTTTTTAGAAAAAGCAGAAGAATATGATTTAATTTTGGCTACCGATATGATGGATTTGGCACTTTTCAAATCTTTGATTAGCGAAAAATATAATGATACGCCAATTACTCTTTATTTTCATGAAAACCAACTTTGCTACCCTTGGTCAGAAACCGATAGAGATGTGCAAAAAAACAGAGATTCCCATTACGCTTTTATTAATTTTTCTTCTGCACTAGTGGCGGATAAAGTTTTTTTTAATTCTAATTTTCATAAAGACGCTTTCCTTAACGCATTACCCAATTTCTTGAAAGGATTCCCGGATTATAATGAGTTAGACAGCATAAAAAAAATTCAAGAAAAATCAGAAGTATTGCATTTGGGAATGGATTTAAAAAAGTTCGATAAATACAAATGTAAGGCAAATACTAAGCCTCTAATACTTTGGAATCATAGGTGGGAATATGATAAAAACCCAAAAGATTTTTTTAAGGCGCTTTACAAAATGCAAGACAAAAATTTGGATTTTGAAGTAGTTATTTTAGGAGAGAATTTTAGAAAAATACCAGAAGAATTTGAAATAGCAAAAGAAAGATTAAAAGATAAAATAAGCTTTATGGGCTATGCTAAAAGTTTTAAAGATTATGCCAGTTGGCTTTGGAAAGCTCATATTTTGCCGGTTACTTCCAATCAAGATTTTTTTGGCGGCAGTGTGGTGGAAGCAATTTATTGTAATTGCTATCCTATTTTACCAAATCGCTTGGCCTATCCAGAACATTTACAAAATAATGAAGAAAATTTTTATACTTCTTTTGAGCAGCTTTGCCAAAAGTTAGAAAAAGCAATTTTGAAATTTAAAAATTTAGAAAAGCTAAATTGTTCTGTTAAAAAGTACGATTGGAAAGAAATAATAGAGGAGTATAATGAGAAATTATGCCAAATAAAAAGGCCCTGATTTCAGGGCCTTTTTTTATAACTTTATATTTAAGAAAATATTTTAGTTACCTAACATTACACAAACACCAATTTTGAATCCTACGTTCATTGTGCTTGGGCCTTTTGTTTTATCTCCTCCATCAGGAGTAGAAGATGAACTTCCCATTTCAAGACCAAACATAGGCTCAAAAGCAATATGATCTCCCCATAGTATTGAAGCTCCAGCGCCAACATCTAATCCAAAGCTTGCTGTTTTATCGTTAGTTGAAGAAGGATCAGCTCCACTTAACGTTGTAGACCATTTAGTACTCCCACTTCCTATTTCAACACCAGCGTTTATAAAAAACATCTCGCTCATATAAAATCTTACCCAAGGGCCAATTGTCATTTCATTAGTACTATTTGTTTCCGTCCAAGTATCAGTTCCATTATCAAATTCGGTATCTTGAGAAGTACTCCCTAATGAGAATCCTAATCCTATTGCCATCTGGTCACTAATGAAATAACCTATAGAAGGCTCCATGGCTACTTGAGACCATGCTGAATTAGATAATTCTGTTGTTGCCCCAAGTATAACTGTTCCTTGTTCTACTTGAGCAAAGGTTGTATTGATAGCTAAAAAGCTAACCAATACGATTGTAATTAATTTTTTCATAATTTTTTTGGTTTTAGTTAATAATTAATTTTTATTCGGCAAATATATATAAAAAAATAAAATCAGGAGTTTAGCATCACAGGCATCACAAGCATCAAAGTGTTTTCTCCTTCATCTTGCCCATCCAAAGGTAGAATAATTCCAGCCCTATTTGGGGCGCTCATTTCAATGCTAATTTGCTCAGCACCAATATTGCTTAGCATCTCAATTACAAATTTTGAATTAAAACCAATCTCCATATCCTCTCCCTCATATTGGCAAGTCAAGCGTTCTTCAGCTTGGTTAGCAAAGTCCAAATCTTCTGAAGTAATCAATAATTCACTTCCTGTAATTTTAAGTTTTATTTGGTGGGTTGTTTTGTTGGCAAAAATAGAAACCCTTTTGATAGAAGCTAAAAGAGAAGCCGTTTCTATACTTAATTTGTAAGGGTTTTCTTTTGGAATTACTGCTTCATAATTTGGGTATTTCCCATCTACCAAACGGCAAATAATAGTAGTATCATCAAAGCTAAAAATGGCATTAGTTTCGTTATATTCCATCTTAATTTCGGAGCCCTCTCCCAAAGTATTTTTTAATAAAGTTAGGGGTTTCCTTGGCAAGATAAAGGATGCGGTGCTATCGGCAGTAATATCCGTTCTGCTGTGGCAAACCAGTTTATGAGCATCAGTTGCTACAAAGGAAATCTTTTCTGTTGAGAACTCACAAAATACACCAGACATGACTGGTCTTAATTCATCATTTCCGGCAGCAAACAAAGTTTTATGGATTGCATTTAACAAAATATCAGCATTGATTTGGGCAGAAGAAGCAGATTCCAAGCTTGGCACTTTCGGAAATTCTTCCGCATTTTGTCCTGCTAATTTATACTGTCCGTTTTCCGAACTAATTTCAATGCCAAAATTATTGCTATCCACCAAAAAAGTAAGGGGTTGAGAGGAGAACGTTTTCAAAGTATCTAAAAGTAAGCGAGCAGGAATGGCAATTTTCCCGTTTTCTCCAGCCTCTGCTTTCATTTTTGTTATCATTGTGGTTTCCAAATCAGAGGCGTAAATACTAATTTCTCCATCCGAAACATCAAACAAAAAGTTATCGAGTATGGGTAGGGTATTGTTAGTGGAAAGTATACCACTTAGTTTTTGTAATTCTTTCAGCAAAGCCGAGCTATCAACAATAAATTTCATTTCCGTTTTTTATTTTAGTGCGAACAAATATATAAGATTAGTTTTTATGGTAAAAATTATTTTCCTTTCAATTCATCAATAGTAATTAACAGTTTGTTGAAAACATAATTTTGAACTAGCATTACATCTCCAGAGTTAAGTGTTGCATACATTCTTTCAACCGTATATTTTTCTGCCTCAGTTTTTGGCCTATCCTTATCTCTCATCTGATAAATAATTAAAGAATCTACTCTATTTTGATGTGCTACAATTAGAGCGTAAAGCTTTTTAGATTCCTCTAATTTTCCCCTTACACTTTCCTGCTTAAAAGTTTCACAATTTATATTTTGAAAAAGATTCAGATAAGAAAAAAGTGCTTCTTTCGGTGCTTTTACTTCCTTTTTTTGATGATTGAAAAGCAATAAATTTCCATCCTCATTTTTAATGGTAAATGAAGAATCTTGTCCTCTTTCATTTATTAATGTAATAGAGATAATTTCTTTAGCATTGAGATTAAAAATATTTTTATCTCTCCAAATAATACTATTTACTTCTTGTCCTTGCAAGCCATAGCGTGGGCCCATAATTCCATTAAAACCTATAATGTGCATTATGTAGGGTTGCTCCTGATTTTCAAGCAACATATAAGTGCCAGTATGGTCAGCAGTATTGTTACCAATAGTGTAAGTTTTTGTTGGCTTTTTATTAAGGTTCTGGTAAATCTCAATTTTCACTCCATTGGTTGCCAAATCTTTTATTACTCTGTTGTAACTACTTTCAGGAACAGGTCTTTGCACACTGATATTTTTAATGGTTTGTAGGATAATTTCTATAGAATTATTTCTAACTTTATATCTATTATTTATCTGCCAATTATTTTCCATTCTATCAAGTGTGACGCTTTCTCCTTTCAGGTCCGCAATAAAAATTTTAGTAATACTAGCGGTGTCGGTTACTGCAAAATCATAAGCTAAACTACTATTGCTATTTTTGAACTTTATTTGCCACAAAAGCACAATCAAGAGCAATATAATTGCTAATATTATATAAGTATTTTTCTTTTTTTTAAGCATATTTTTTCTTTTTGGAGTAGCTATAAAATATTCCTAAAATAATGATAATAAGAATTGGCAAAAGTAAATTCAATAGCTGAATATAGAACTTGTATTTCTGTACTTTTTCTTTGTCAAGCAATCTAAGTTGTAACTCTTTTGTTTTCAGTGGGCTTAGAAGTAAATCCTGATTATTATCACACAAATAATGTACAGCATTCATGATGAAAGTTTTATTTCCAGGATATACAAATTTCCCAAATTTATCATAACCCAAAGGGTACACATTTCCTGTTTTTTCTGAATAAGTATTTCGGATAATATCCCCATCACTTACTATAATCATTTTAGTGTTTTTGCTGTTTTCTTTAAAATCAAAGTCTTTCTTTTTTGGCGTAATTCTATTTTTGAAAACCGACTCAAACTCCCCTTCCAAAAGCACAGCAATTGGAATGTTTGGATTATTAAAATAATCTTTTTTTGGAGGATTTTTCAAAATCCCTAAACTTACCCTATGTGGGCTTGGGACTAGCATTGTATTTGCAGAACTATGCAATAAAATAGTTTTATTTATTTTGTTTTTTATGGTGTCCATAGAACTTACAAACTCACATTTTATGGCATCCAATCCTTTTGAAATAGGATGATCGGAATCCGAAAAAAGCAAAGGATAATAAAACCAGGAGAAAAAGGATTGCTGTGGCATATTTCCACTATAACCGGTAATTATTGGAATTTCAGTTGCCCTTTTATCTTGCATTAAATCCGCATTAATTCTCACACCATAAATAAATAGCATATCATCCAGATTAAGCTGATTTTTTTGCGCCATAAAATAGCCATCCGATTGTTGTAAAGAATCCATATTTGCATTTACTCCATCTATAAGCCAAAGTATATTTCCGCCCGCCATTATGTATTGATCAATTAGTAATTTATCCAAATTGTTAAAAGTAGTTTTTGGCTTTGCTATTATAAGCGCTTTAAAAGTTTTTAACTTTTGCAATTGCCTTGCCAACCTTACCTCTTTTGTAATGCTATCCAACTCAAATTCTGTTATGTCAAAATGCTCAATATCGTAATACTCAGAAAGTGAATAATGATCGGATAAAACAGAATAGGAAATGTCAATAACTTCCCTTTCCTTTAACTCATCATGTCCGTTTAAAAAAGCGATTTTTTCTTTTCGGTTCTTAGTAAGTTTCGATATGGCTGATACAAATTTGTATTCTAGGGTTTCAATGGAATTATTTAGTGCCACTTCTGGATGTACACCCAATTCGTTGTTTAGCAATTGCAGTGCTAAATGTTTTTCTTTATAGTAAATAATTGCGCCAGGAAAAATGATGGAACTGCTCATGCCGGCTTGCTCTTTTACTTGCAAATCGGTAGGTTGCAGTCCTTGTTCTATTAGTTGTTTGTAAATCGAATTCCTTTGTTTTTCACTATTCCTTTCAGAAGGATTGATAAATTCAAAATCCAATCTTTTCCCTGCTATATTTTTGAAGTTTTCTAATGTTTCTTTACTTTGTTTTTGCAATCGTTTAAAGCCAGAAGGAAAATCGCCATCCAAATATATTTTGATGTAAATTAAATCATCTAGTCCAGTTAAAACTTTTTTAGTCTCATCTGAAAGAGTATATTTTTTTTCGCTTGTTAAATCAATTCTGAAATGCAAAAAACTCCCAATTGCATTGAGTAAAATAATAAATATAATACTATAAACTATTGGAAGAAATACTTTATTTTTCACCATCTATCTTTTTAATTGAATTGTGATTTTGCTTAGCATCAAAAAGAGAAAACAAATACTCATGAAATATAAAATATCACGGCTGTCAATCACCCCCTTACTCATGACATTATAATGATAAGCAATTCCTAAATTGCTAATGAATAAATCCCAATTTTGGAAGAAAGTAACTTCACTCAAAATACCAAAACCATAATAAACTATGGCATTACAAATAATCGCTATTAAAAATGCAACTACTTGATTGGAACTGATGGCTGAGGCAAAAATACCTATTGCAATAAAACCAGAGGAAAGCATAAATAAGCCCAAATAAGAACCAATAATTCCCCCCACATCCAAATTACCGATAGTCTCTCCCAGAAAATAAATGCTAATAAAATAAATGAGTGTTGGCAAAATTGAAAATAAAACAAGCACATTTGCAGCCAAATATTTGCTTACTACCACATTCCATATTGATATTGGCTTAGTAAGTAAAACCTCCATTGTTCCTGAGCGGTATTCCTCTGAGAACAAGCGCATACAAATCGCAGGAATAAAAATTAGGAATAAAATTGGAGCAAGCATAAAAAAGGAATCCATATTGGCATAGCCAAAATCTAGCACATTAAAATCACCAGAAAAAATCCACATCAAAAGACCATTTACCATCAGGATAATAACAATGGTTAGCGGTCCGGTAAGGGAGCTAAAAAACTGATTTATTTCTTTTCTAAAAAGTGCAATCATTTAAATTCAATCCTTATGTACTCGTGCAATTTAAGCCCTAATAAATCGGTAGCTCTACCCTTGTTTTGTGCTATTTCCAACATACCGTTGGCACTAAAAATAGCTAACTTTTCTCCCTCATGTGCATCTTTATATTTTTTTCTTATCTTTGATATTTTCTCGTTTTCTCTACCAAACAAAATTACAAAATCACGCCCCTTTCTTACTTGCTCAAATAATTTTTTACTTATGTTGGTTGTTGCATTTCCGTAACTATCTATATAAACAACTGCTCCTTTTATAATGTTGTTTTTTGTATTGATATCGTGTTCTGTTACTGGTTTTAATTCTGATTTTATATCCGTAAATGCAGCAATTTCCTTACCAATAATTTCAAGTGTCCCTCCTCTTGCAATATGGCAAGCCGCAATTACAAACACATCTTTTATAGGAAAAGTTAAAGAATCGGTATTTTGAGAAATATTAAGTTCTACAATTTTATCTGGTTTTAGCTCATCAAACAAAAGGGAAAAAGTACCATTATCGGTTCCAATAAAATAATGTCCCCCAGCAAAAACTGCCAAATGAGAATTTTCTAAGGAAAGTTCAGAATCAACACCCAAAATATGAATGCTTCCTGCCGGGAAATTTTTATAACAATTTCGGATAACATAAGCGGTTTGTGAAATATTAAAGGCCTCAATACTATGTGTGATATCCACAATACTTACATCTGGAATTTGATTGAGAATTGCACCCTTTACAGATGCTACATAATGGTCTTTTATTCCAAGGTCAGTAGTGAGAGTAATTATCGGCATATAATCCTTAAATAATACTTAAAAAAATTGTTAATTTGCAGTGGTCAAAAGTAATGATAAAACAATTGAAAATGATTATTTAATGAGTGAAAAAACAATAAAGGTTGAAGGAGTCGATTTGGTAATGCTATTTGGCGCAAACAACAAAAAAATGGAACGACTCAGTAATTTATTTCCATCACTTAAAATAATTGTAAGAGGAAACATAATAAAAGTTATCGGAAAAACGGACGATATATTACTTTTCAAGCAAAAATTTGACGCCATTTTAAAGCATGTTTATCAATACGATAGTTTAACTATTAGCCAAATGGAACGTCTTGTTTTGGAAGATGATAATAATATTCTATCAGAAGAAAATAACCTTATACTGCACGGGCAAAAAGGCAGACTAATAAAAGCCAGAACCGTTAATCAAAGGAAAATGGTAAAGCAGTTAGAAGAAAATGATATGCTTTTTGCAATAGGTCCTGCCGGAACAGGAAAGACCTATACTGCAGTTGCCTTAGCAGTTCGTGCCCTAAAACAAAAGCAAGTAAGAAAAATAATTCTCACGCGACCGGCAGTAGAGGCAGGGGAGAATTTAGGATTTTTACCTGGTGATTTGAAAGAAAAACTAGATCCCTATTTGCAACCCCTTTATGATGCACTTTTGGATATGGTTCCGCCAGAAAAATTAGCGGACTATACCGAACATGGTATTATACAAATTGCTCCTTTGGCTTTTATGAGAGGGAGAACCTTAGATAACGCATTTGTGATTTTGGATGAGGCGCAAAATTCAACAGAAAGTCAGATAAAAATGTTCCTGACTAGAATGGGAAAATCTGCAAAATTTGTAATTACAGGAGATGTTACTCAAATAGATTTGCCAAAGCATCAACCCTCAGGATTGGTGTTGGCACAAAAAATATTACAAAAAATGGAAGGGATTGGTTTTGTAATCCTTGACGAAAGAGATGTAATTCGGCATACGCTAGTTAAAAAAATAATTAAAGCATTTCATAAACCTAAAAAAGAAAAATAAAATGACAAGCACTATTGTAAAAACAGAATTCAATTTCCCTAAACAAACCAAGCTTTATAAAGGAAAAGTAAGAGATGTATATACTATAAATAATGACAAACTCATCATGATTGCAACCGATAGAATTTCAGCTTTCGACCATGTATTACCCAAGGGGATTCCTTACAAAGGACAAGTACTAAACCAAATTGCATCCATATTTTTGAAAGCTACTACTGATATAGTTCCTAACTGGCTAGAGGCTACTCCTGATCCATCTGTTTCAGTTGGAAAAAGGTGTGAACCTTTCAAGGTAGAGATGGTAATAAGAGGTTATCTTACTGGCCATGCTTGGAGAGAATACCGAGATGGTAAGAGAACAATTTGTGGCGTTCCAATGCCAAATGGAATGAAGGAAAATGACAAATTTCCAATGCCTATTCTTACTCCAACAACAAAGGCAGAAGTAGGGCATGATGAAGATATTTCAAGAGAAGAAATATTAGCGCAAGGATTAGTTAGTGAGCAAGATTATGTGCAGTTGGAAGATTATACCAAAGCATTATTTGCAAGAGGAACTGAAATGGCGGCACAAAGAGGATTAATTTTAGTAGATACAAAATATGAATTCGGAAAAGATTTGGAGGGGGTTATTACTTTAATTGATGAAATTCATACCCCAGATTCTTCCAGATATTTTTTCAAAGAAGGCTATCGGAAAAGCCAAGATAGAGGCGAAAAACAAAAACAACTTTCCAAAGAATTTGTTCGTCAATGGCTAATTGAGAACGGGTTTCAAGGAAAAGATGGTCAAGAAATCCCATTTATGAGTGATGAATTTGTTGCCTCTGTTTCTGAAAGATATATTGAACTTTTCGAGCATATTACAGGCGAAGAATTTGTAAAACAAGAGGTAGATGATGTTTTAGCAAGAGTTGAAAATAATATACTAAACTATCTTCAATAAAAAATTGTTTAAATTTGTAGAAATAAACAAGTCCATGAAGAAGATTTTTACTTTACTATTTAGTTGCTTTAGCGTTTTATCCTTTGCTCAAATTAATGTTGGCAATAACCAAACCATTTGCTTGGGCGATACAGCTCAAGTAATTGCAACTACTTCTGTACAAGCAAGTACTGATTCCTATCAAGTTACTAGTATAACTTTTGATCCTGAAACAACTGCAGGAACGCCCATTTCTCTTTCTGATGATGTTGTGCAAGGTCCTTTCCCTATAGGATTTACTTTTCAGTTTTATGGCAATAATTATACCGACTTTTATGTAGGCTCAAATGGATGGATTGGTTTTAGTAGTGGGCAACCAACTTCTTATTTTGCATCTCCTATACCTGACTCAATAAGCACGACTATTCCTAGAAATTGCATCATGCTTTCTTGGGAAGATTTAAACCCATCAACTGGAGGGCAAGTATTGTACCAAACAATAGGTACAGCTCCAAACAGAAAATTGGTTTTTACATTTGACAATGTTCATTATTTTGCCTCTACCATAACAATGACTTCTCAAATTGTTCTTTATGAAGGAAGTAATGTAATTGATAATCATATTACGGATAAACCCCTACATATCAACCCATCTATTCAAGGCATTCATAATTTATTAGGGACAGGTGCTACTGTTGTTCCTGGCAGAAATGCTACTGTTTGGTCAGCTAGTAATGAGTCAGTTCGTTATTTCCCTTCTGGTGTTTCTTGGTTTGATGTGAATTCTGGGCAGATGATAGGAGTGGGAGATACCTTAAATTATTCTCCTATACAAACTACTTTTGTTGCTGGGCAAATAATTGATAGCACAGGGCAAGTTCATTCCGACACCATGCGAATCAATGTATTAAATACTCAAATTACATCTTCAGGATTATCTTTATGTAATGGCCCAATTACTTTAACAGCAGCAAGTGGTTTTGCTTTGTATGTTTGGAATAATAATGCCGCATCTCCTCAAATGCTGGTTACTTCAGCTGGCACTTATTATGTAAATTGCACCAATAGTAATGGCAGTGTTTGCCAATCTCCATCTATTACTATTTATGCAGACACGATTCCTGTTACTTTAGGAACGGCTGATTCTATAGAGATATGTCAGGGGGATACGGTAAATATCAATGGTCCAACTGGATATAGTAGTTATAGTTGGAGTACAGGAGAAACTACAGTAGATATTTTCACTACTTCTGTGGGGGATTATTATCTTACAACCTTAGACGCAAATGGATGTATAGGCATTTCTGACACCACAAATGTATCTGTCAGAATTTTAGAACCTAATTTAACAACAGATTTTATGACAGTATGTTATGGATATGGAACATCTATTTATACAGACCCTATTTATCAAACTTATTTATGGAGTAATAACAACACATTTAGTAGTATATTTACAACAGTTCCTGGTAATTATTGGGTAACTGTAGCAGATGCTGCAGGATGTAGCGGGACTTCCGACACATTAACCATAGTAAATGGAAACTTTACTTTTGATTTATTACCATCTGATTCTCTTTTTCTTTGTACTGCTAGTAGTAGTGTAGTTATTGATGCTACTAATGCAGGATTATTTGGTAATTTTCAATGGAGTACTGGAGCAACTACACCAACAATTACAACCTCTTCCATTGGTAATTATTATTGTATCTTTGAGATTCTTGGTTTTAATGGTACTTGTTACGGCTCCTCCGACACAGTAGAAGTAGCAGGCATTAACCCACAACTTACTTATA
>TARA_B110000196_G_scaffold168755_1_pt1 | contig 11121 bp, 12 predicted proteins | sample TARA_B110000196 | Tara Oceans TARA_B110000196 (sample SAMEA4397072) | marine metagenome | biome: Polar Biome; feature: [MES] marine water layer (ENVO:01000295) within the mesopelagic zone...; material: water (ENVO:00002006), including particulate matter (ENVO:01000060) such... | reverse complement strand
AAGTTAAATCCGCGCTTCAATCATTAGGCGCTTCATATCACGCACCGCTTTATCTAGGCCATCAATGGCGGCACGCGCAATAATAGCGTGGCCTATATTTAACTCATAAATTTCTGGCATAGCCGCTATTGGTTTTACATTATGATAATTTAAACCATGCCCTGCATTTACAATTAAGCCTAAACTTGCAGCGTATTGTACTCCTTGACGAATGTGTTCAAGTTCTTTGCTTAAGTCGCTATCGTTTGTAGCGTCTGCGTATGCACCGGTGTGTATTTCTACATAAGGTGCGCCACAGGCTTTTGCAGCATCTAATTGTGCAGTATCCGCGTCAATAAATAATGAGACTTTGATACCTGCATCAGTAAGGGTTTTAGTTGCCGCTTTTATTTTTTCTATATTACCTGCAACATCTAAACCGCCCTCAGTGGTCAATTCCTCTCGTTTTTCCGGCACTAAACAAACATATTCAGGCTTCACCTCTAAAGCAATAGCAATCATTTCATCGGTTACTGCTGTTTCGAGGTTCATACGTGTTTGAATGGTTTTTGCCATTACGTACACGTCACGGTCTTGAATGTGGCGGCGGTCTTCACGTAAATGAATGGTAATGCCGTCTGCACCGGCGTGCTCTGCAACGCTTGCTGCATGTGCTGGGTCAGGATACGTTGTTCCTCGTGCTTGGCGAAGCGTTGCAATGTGATCAACATTTACACCCAAAAGAATATCTTTCATTGTTTTACCTGTAAAATTACGTTTATTGAGAGGCCGTAAATAACTCACGACTTTTTAATGGCTTATTACCTAACAAAGGTTTTAGTAAATAGCGACTTAACTGTTTTGCCATATATAACACATCTTTTCGGCTAAAGTCATGATTTGCTATTGCTTGAAGCTGTTCACCGCTAAAACCTGAGCGAGTATCTTCTTGGATAACAAACCCAAGTTCAGAGAAATAACTATACGTAAGCGCTTCATCTATTGGCTCACCGTTGGTATCAAAACTGAAATCAACACCGTAACCCAGTAATTCTAGTAATTGAAATTCGTACGAACGCAAAACAGATTGCAAATTGGTGCCACGGTTTAAGTTTTCTAAATGAGATTTATAAAGCTCATAAGCTTGTTCAATAGGCTCATTAACAGGCACTATTCTGTTTGTTAACTCGTTTAAATAAAACCCACAATAAAGCTCGTCACCAGATAGAAAAAGCGGTGCGCCGTGCAGCTCAAATTTATTAATGTATTTTAAATCGTACTTACCACTATAGTGAACAAGTAGAGGTTGAAAGGGTTGTAATTGCGCTTTGTGTTTAGTGGCCTGGCGGCCACTAATTCGTGCGATCATTCTAAGCTGGCCAACGCCTTCTACTAGCATATCGAGCATTACTTGTGAGTCACTATAAGGACGTCGGTGTAATAAATATGCGGTATAGAAGTCACTATCCATAAAGTAGGTTACTTACTATTTTAGTCTTCACCATAGCCTAGGCTTCTAAGTGCGCGTTCGTCATCAGCCCAACCAGATTTAACTTTTACCCAAAGCTCTAAAAATACTTTGTTATCGAGCATTTCTTCAAGATCTTTACGGGCTTCACGGCCAATTACTTTTAGCTTTTCGCCTTTGTTACCAATAACCATGCGCTTTTGTGTTTCACGTTCAACTAAAATTAACCCATTGATATGCCAAACACCGTTTTCTTGCCACTTAAACTGCTCTATTTCAACAGTAACCGAGTAAGGTAACTCTTCACCCATAAAGCGCATTAGCTTTTCACGAATAACCTCTGCAGCCATAAAGCGCATCGAACGATCGGTCACGTAGTCATCTGGAAAGTAAAACTCACATGGCGGAAGACGTTTGGTTACTTCGTCTTTTATAAGGTCAATATTTTTACCTTGCTTAGCCGAAACCGGCATAATGCTTACAAAGTCAAACTTATCGCCTAATAACTTCATGTGCGGAAGCACTAAATCACGGTCTTTCACTTGGTCAATTTTATTAATAACCAACATCACGGGCTTACCGCTTTGTGATACTTTATTTAGTACCATTTCATCATCAGCAGTCCAGTGTGTTCCTTCAACCACAAAAATAATCAGTTCTACGTCACCAATTGAACTAGACGCAGCACGATTCATTAAACGGTTAATTGCGCGCTTTTCTTCTATGTGAAGTCCCGGCGTATCAACATAAACGGCTTGATGCTTACCTTCTGTATGAATACCCATAATACGGTGGCGCGTTGTTTGCGGCTTACGTGAAGTAATACTGACTTTTTGCTCAATAATCTCATTGAGTAAAGTCGATTTACCTACGTTAGGACGTCCTACAATGGCAATCATGCCACAAAATGTATCAATATCGCCTTCATGAGGTTGTATTAGGGTATCAAGATTCATTTTTAATTATCTTCAATGCTTTTTCAGCAGCTTTTTGTTCGGCCTTACGGCGTGAGCTACCAACAGAAATTATGCTATCCATTCCATCAACAATACATTCAACCGTGAATGTTTGATTGTGCGCTTGGCCCTTTGTATCAACCACAGTGTAGCCTGGTAAAGGAAGTTTGCGACCTTGTAGATGCTCTTGCAGCAGGGTCTTCGGATCTTTTTGGTTAAGCCCTGGTGAAATAGCATCTAACCGTGATTCGTACCACGATAAAATAAGCTCGCTGCAACGCTCGATACCTGAATCTAAAAACGCGGCACCAATAATGGCTTCTACTGCATCGGCAAGTGTTGATTCGCGGCGGAATCCACCACTTTTAAGCTCACCTGGGCCTAAACGTAAGTAATCACCTAAACCAAATTCAACGCCAAACTCAGCAAGTGTTTGACCACGTACCAGTGTTGAACGCATGCGGCTTAAGTCGCCTTCACGTGCTTTTGGGAATTTGGCATAAAGTGCATTAGCAATAACAAAGCTCAAAATTGAGTCGCCTAAAAACTCCAAGCGCTCGTTATGCTGACCTTTGTGACTGCGGTGCGTCATTGCCTGTTCAAGTAAACCTTGATCAGAAAACTCGTAGCCGATTTTGTTGTATAACTCTGTTACATTTTTTTTCATTGTTACTGAATATTACCTAGGCGTTCAAAGCGAACACCAGTTGGAACCCATCCTGGTAAAACATCATCAGGGCCATTCTCAAATTCAAAACTCATCCATATAAAGACAGCTTTCCCCACCAAGTTTTCTTTTGGTACAAATCCCCAAAATCGACCATCTTCACTATTATCGCGGTTGTCACCCATCATAAAATAGTGATCTGCGGGTACAACCCACTCATCAGTGCGAGTACCAGCTTGTCTAAAGTAGCGACCTTTTTTCTCTGGAACCTCAGGGTAAATTAAAATATCGTGACCATCTTCTGTTAGCGATTCATTTATTCGAACCGATTCCATGCCTTTTAGCATAAACTCGCCTCTATCTTTCACTTCCATGTCAATTTTGTTGTACTCACCACATTGTAAGTTACTGCGGCTTACTTCACCTTCAGCACACTTTGGCTGAATGTATAGGTGCTTATCGCGGTATACAACCTTATCGCCAGGTAGTCCTATTGTTCTTTTGATGTAGTCAATTGTTTCATTGCCAGGAAACTTAAAAACAACAATATCACCACGTTCAGGCTCGTCCATCTCAACTAATTGAGTGCGCCAAACGGGGTCTTTTATACCGTATGAATACTTTTGTACTAAAATAAAATCGCCCACGAGTAGTGTTGGCATCATTGAACCTGACGGAATTTGAAAAGGTTCAAAGATAAACGATCTGAAAATAGTAATAGCAGCAATCATCGGAAAAATCGATTTTGCAGTTTCAGTTAATACTGGCTCTGGTGCAATTAATGCTGCTGTTTCATCATCTAACTTTGCGCCAGCAGAGGTTTGTGCTAACGCTAAACGCTCTTGCCTTTTTGGTGCATACATTAAGTGGTCTATTAACCATATTAAGCCTGAGCCTAAGGTTAACAGCACCAATAAAATTGAAAAGTAACCAGCCATTTATAATCCTTTGTTGTTATTTGCCAACTTTCAAAATAGCTAAAAACGCCTCTTGAGGTACTTCTACATTACCTACTTGTTTCATGCGTTTTTTACCATCTTTCTGCTTTTTGAGTAGCTTTTTCTTACGACTCACATCACCACCGTAACATTTGGCAATTACGTTTTTACGTAGCTGTTTTACAGTTGTACGCGCAATAACATGCTGGCCAATCGCGGCTTGAATTGCAATATCAAACATTTGACGCGGAATAAGCTCTTTAAGCGCATCAGCAAGCTGACGACCACGCGATTGCGCACTGTCTCTGTGAGCAATAATTGCAAGCGCATCAACACGTTCACCATTAATTAAAATATCAACGCGAACCATATCTGAGGTTTGAAAGTGCTTAAAATTATAATCTAGCGATGCAAAACCACGGCTTGTAGATTTAAGCTTATCGAAGAAATCCATTACCACTTCAGCCATTGGTAACTCATACGTTACTGCAACTTGCTTACCGTGATAAGTCATTTTGGTTTGGCTACCGCGCTTTTCAATACATAGGGTAATTACATTACCTAAGTACTCTTGCGGTACTAATATATTTGCCTCAACAATCGGCTCACGAATTTCTACAATGTCATTTACTGCGGGTAAGTCAGACGGATTATCGATTTGGAAAGTGCGATCGTCCTTCGTTACGATTTCGTAAATTACCGTTGGTGCGGTTGTAATCAAATCAATATCGTATTCGCGCTCTAAACGTTCCTGAATAATTTCCATGTGGAGCATACCCAAGAAACCACAACGAAAACCAAAGCCAAGTGCCGTTGAGTTTTCTGGCTCGAAGAATAAAGACGCATCGTTTAAGCTTAGCTTGTTAAGCGCATCACGGAATGACTCATACTCGTCAGACGCAATTGGGAACATACCTGCATATACTTGCGGTTTAATTTTCTGAAAGCCAGGTAAACGTTCTGGTGCTGCGTTTCTTTGATGTGTGATCGTATCACCAACGGGTGCACCGTGAATCTCTTTAATACCTGCGATAACAAAGCCTACTTCACCGGTACGTAAGATACCTGTATTGGTTTGCTTAGGTGTGAATATGCCCACTTGATCGGCTGTATGAATGTGCTCGTTAGACATGATTTTAATTTTGTCACCCGTGCGTAGCTCACCGTGCTTAATGCGCACAAGCGATACAACACCTTGATATGGGTCAAACCATGAATCAATAATTAGCGCTTGTAGAGGCTCATCTTTTTCACCAACTGGCGGCGGGATGTCTTTGACGATCATTTCAAGTACTTCGGCAATACCAACACCTGTTTTAGCACTACACTGCACAGCGTCTAAAGCATCAATACCAATAATTTCTTCGATTTCTTCAGCAACACGCAATGGATCTGCTTGTGGCAAATCGATTTTGTTTAATACAGGAATTACTTCTAAGTCCATTTCAATTGCGGTGTAACAGTTTGCTAAAGTTTGCGCTTCAACGCCTTGCCCTGCATCAACAACTAATAATGCGCCTTCACATGCAGCTAAAGAACGCGATACTTCATAGGTGAAGTCAACGTGCCCTGGGGTATCGATAAAGTTAAGTTGATATGTTTCGCCGTCATTTGCTTTGTAGTTCAACGTTACACTTTGCGCTTTGATGGTAATACCACGTTCGCGCTCAATATCCATTGAATCTAAAACTTGTTTTTGCATTTCACGGTCGGTTAAACCGCCACAAACTTGAATCAAACGATCTGAAAGGGTCGATTTACCGTGGTCAATATGGGCGATTATCGAAAAATTACGGATATGCTTCATAAACTGAGTTCAATACTTCTTATTTAAAGGACTAAATATGGATACCTAAGTGACTTGCAAATACTTGTTTTAGCATGCTTTTTAATTAATTCAAAACATACATAATGACGAAAAATGATATAAACAATCAATAACGGCTCACACAGCAACCATGCTGGTTAACATTTATTAAATTGTTTTAAATCACAGCTTCCTGTATTTCCAAGTTACTTGGGTATAAAACGCCAATTTTACATTTAATTGGCGTCAATCACCATCTATTTGAGTTAAAGGGATGCTAATTGGGTGAATTTTTACTACTTTTATATCGTGCCTGAGCGATTTAACACGTGTTCTTGCAATATAAAACCCCAAAACACCGCCCATAACAGCTGCAAATATTTGCCACACTTCGCCCATTATTAATAACTCAGACGTAGCAAGTGCAAAAACAAGACTTAAAAAAAGCGGCAGCATATACACAGCAAATGCGTGTTTTACCATATGGCTATCATCAAGGGATAAAGTGATCTTCTGGCCTATTTCGACAGGGGACTCAAATTTATAAGGGAGTGTTTTTTTTGCAGTGCCAAATAATTTACTAAATACTTGGGAGCCGCAACGACCGTTGCAGCCAGCGCAAGCTTGCTTTTGCTCGGCTTCTAAATGAGCCGTGTGACCACTAGGGCCACAACCAGTGAGGGTTTGTTCAATCATAACAATCCTTACGAATCGTTTATAAAGCGCGCGTAACAGATTCGGCTATTGCCTTTGCAGTTAGGCTTGGCACATTACCAACAACCGATACATCAAAATTACCGCCATTATGCACATAAACCGTTGTAGCGCCAGAGGTGAGTGCACCACTTAAACGTTTACCAGGTAGTGGTCGCTGAATAAATACCGACACTTCAACAAACCCATCTGAATATAGATAGTAATCCGTAAGCTCATTATTCAAATCTAGCTTGTGTCTGTCCGATTTGAGTAGCTCAAAACCGGCAGGTAACCAGCTTATTTTCCAGTTAGTTGACGAATTATCAACTCCTTCCAACTCGCTTTCAGGTAAGGGTGTAGGAAAATTTCGATTTAACACTTCTAATAGCATAGGAGCTGGTTGTTCAGTCACACTAATATGGGTTAACTGAAGCTGCTCAAGAGCTTCTCCTTGATGGTTTACATAAGCAGCTTTTAATAGCAGCGCCGATTCCATATCAAGCCAAATCCAGTAGTTATATTTGTGCTCATCTTTTGACTCTATACGTACAAGTTGTGCAGCACGCCCAGCAATACGCCCTTTTCCGCCAAGTACAAAATCGTAGTGCTCACTTAAGCGTTGTATGTCTTTAAAAAGTACTTCTGGGATAGGCCCTGCAATAGAGTCTGTTTTTAGTGAATAAGGTTCAGACTGAGGTTCAAAGTAAGTTACCTGGTCGTTGACTCTAATCATTTCAAGGCCTGCGCCATTGAGCAAACTTAAGTGTTCGAGTTCAGTTTCACCTTGTTTGGCGTGCACCCATCGATAGGGTTCCATTGATTTACCTTTAACAACCACAAACGAGGCATCAAAGTTACGATTATGAACAGCATTAGCCATTTCTAATAATAACGTTTTGGCAGGATTTGTGTCGTTGGCAACTGCAGTAAAGCTCAATACCAACGACAGAACAAAAGTGATTACTTTCATTTAATTAGTTTTTTTCCTCTTGCGCTTTTGTTTCATTTTGCGCTGTTTGAAGAGAGTTAGCAACACGTGCTTGACGTTGATGCTCTAATACTAACGCGCCAATACGCTGTTGTTGCAACTCACGTAAACCTTGCTCTGCGTTTTCAAGAGCGGGCGCAGATGAGTAGCTTACTGGTGACGCCATACCTGTTAACGGTGTTGTTTGCAGTAATGGGATTTCATTTTGCTGTGGATCACTTTGCGGTAACGTGCTTACTCCCACAATCGCAAACATTGCCACACTTGCGGCAATTGCAAGCTGAGCAACAGGCTTACGCCAATTAAATGCCACTACGTTATTCTGTTCTGGCTTATCGTCCACTTTAGACTGCGCTTTCGACTGGGTAAAGTCAGCATATACAGGCTCGCTTTCAAGTGCTAGAGCAACGCGTTCGCTAATATTAATATGGATGTCGTGGTTATTTTTTTGAGCACGCATTGCATCACCAATTAACGCATAACGACCAAACGTAGAAACATCTTGCTCTGCAATTTTTGCATCAGCTAGGTGCTGCTCGCCATCAAGTAATGCAGATAACGATTCGTTATCTAACTTGTTAAGGTGTGCTTTTGTCATACTAAGACTCGCCTATTAATGGGTTTAATTTGTTATCAATTGCTTCACGGGCACGAAATATACGCGAACGTACTGTGCCTACAGGGCAATCCATTACCACAGCTATTTCTTCATAGCTCATACCCTCAATTTCTCTGAGAGTTATTGCGGTTTTAAGGTCTTCAGGCAAACTATCAATTGTATTAAAAATTACAGCGCGAACCTCTTCACTTAATAAAAGGTTTTCAGGTGATGCGTTTGAACGCATCGAGTCACCACAATCATAAAATTCAGCTTCTTCAGCGTCAATATCATTAGCTGGCGGCTTACGCCCCTGAGCAACTAAATAATTTTTAGCACAATTAACGGCAATACGGTATAACCAAGTATAGAAAGCACTGTCGCCTCTAAAGTTGGGAAGTGCACGGTAAGCTTTTATAAAAGCTTCTTGCGCTACATCAGCAATATCGCCTTGATTTGATACATAACGAGAGATCAAACCTGCAATTTTGTTTTGATACTTCTTTACTAATAGATTGAAGGCATTTTTATCGCCCTGCTGCACTCTTCTTACTAGCACTAAATCCAATTCCTGCTCGCTCATTCGAGCCGGTACTCCTATGTCTGGTTTTTGCTTGTTATTCATATTATCGCCATTGTTCACAAATACTCTGACCGCGACATGAATAAAAAGTTCTGCTTAATATTATTTTTATATAAAATAGTTCATAAATAACGGCGCTAAGCCATTAAAATCACTACATAGTGGTATGACAAATATGATACAACTACACATATTAAAAACAAATACTGCTTTATTTAAGCATTGTAACCGCAAAGTACCCCTGACATGAACCAAAATAAACATCACATCGCAGATGTCGCAATTATCGGAAGCGGCGCGGCTGGCTTATCTCTTGCCTTATCACTAGCTAACTATTGTAACGTTACCGTTATTAGTAAAGGCGCGCTTACCGAAGGCTCTACACTTTATGCACAAGGTGGTATAGCCGCAGTATTTGATAAAAAAAATGACAGTATTGAATCGCATGTTGAAGATACTTTAGATGCTGGCGGCGGCCTATGTGACCGTGAAGCTGTTCACTATACAGCAAGTAATGCACACGATTGCCTTCAATGGCTAATTGACCAAGGTGTGCCTTTTGACATGGAATTTGATAGCAAAGGCAAAGAGCGTTTTCACTTAACGCGAGAAGGCGGTCATAGCCATCGTCGAATTTTGCATGCCGCCGATGCGACTGGTAAAGCCGTTCAAACAACATTAATAAGCCAAGTGAAATTACATAAAAACATCACTCTACTTGAGCAATACAATGCAATTGATTTAATTACTGATAAAAATACTGGCAAAGCAGGAACACACGTTGAGGGTATGTATGTGTGGAACAAAAAAGCTAAAAAAGTCGAAACTATATCGGCTAAATTTGTAGCACTTGCGACCGGTGGAGCAAGCAAGGTGTACTTATATACATCTAATCCTGATGTATCAAGCGGTGACGGTATTGCTATGGCTTGGCGAGCTGGCTGTAAAGTGGCTAATATGGAATTTAATCAATTCCATCCCACCAGCTTATACCACCCTGAATTACAAAACTTTCTAATTACCGAGGCAATGCGCGGTGAGGGCGCGTATTTAAAACGCCCCGATGGCACTCGCTTTATGAAAGATTTTGATGAACGTGAAGAGCTAGCCCCTCGTGATATAGTCGCTCGCGCAATCGATTTTGAAATGAAGCGCTTAGGTGCTAATTGCGTTTACTTAGATATTAGCCATAAAGATAAAGAATTTATTATTGAGCACTTCCCTACCATTTATGCAAAATGCTTGAGTGTTGGGTTAGATATTACAAAAGAAGCGATTCCGGTTGTCCCTGCCGCACACTACACTTGCGGTGGTGTAATGACTGACTTTAATGGTAAAACAGATTTAGATAATCTGTATGCAGTTGGTGAAGTAGCTTACACCGGCCTGCACGGTGCAAACAGAATGGCAAGTAACTCATTATTAGAGTGCATTGTGTTTGCCCATGCTGCAGCGAAAGATATTTTAAGTAAAATTGAACATGCACCAGAACCCATGACCTTGCCGCAATGGGATGAAAGCCGTGTAACTAACTCGGACGAAGAAATAGTCATTACGCATAATTGGCATGAGCTACGCCTATTTATGTGGGATTATGTCGGTATTGTTCGTTCAACTAAGCGTTTAGAGCGCGCACTACATCGGGTTGAGTTGCTGCAACAAGAAATACACGACTATTATGCTAACTTTAGAGTAAGTAACAACTTACTTGAGCTACGTAATTTAGTGCAAGTAGCAGAGTTAATTATTAGAAGTGCAATGCAAAGAAAAGAAAGTAGAGGGCTTCATTACACAATTGATTACCCTGAGCAAAACGAAAACCCAACCCCCACTATTTTGACCCCTGAGCGCCATTAACCGCACTCAAAACAGCTCGTTTTAATCGGGCATAGCTTTGCTTATCAACACCATTGGCTGAAATAATAAGCCAATGGTTGTTATTAAATCCTTTTATAAATAGCCAAACACTGCCCATAAACACTTTGCTTTTTGGACCTATTTGCCCTTCTATTTTATGTACGTCATTTTCGAATCTAAACAAACTAGGCTCTAAAATAATCACGCCCATTTGCGGTTGGCAGGCTTTTACTTTACGCCAGACTAAAACCCCGGTTATCAGGTTGGCAAAAATACATATTAGGATTGCCAAAAAAGAGCTTAAAAATAAACACATTATTAAAATAAGCACACAAAAAAAGACCACAATGGGTTTGTGGTCTGCTTTATTATTTTTTACAGTGAACCTATACACGAACTCTGTTTAATATGAGTTGTACCATACTATTTAGCTGCTCGTCTTTGCATTTTTCATGGCCCATAAACCATGCAAATAGATCAGGATCTTCTTGTGTTAACAAGCGCTGAAAAATAGCTTGTTGCTCTGCATTTAAAGAATCGTATGCTTCTTCTACAAACGGCATAAACAAAACATCTAGCTCTAA
>TARA_B110000196_G_scaffold210842_1_pt1 | contig 11226 bp, 10 predicted proteins | sample TARA_B110000196 | Tara Oceans TARA_B110000196 (sample SAMEA4397072) | marine metagenome | biome: Polar Biome; feature: [MES] marine water layer (ENVO:01000295) within the mesopelagic zone...; material: water (ENVO:00002006), including particulate matter (ENVO:01000060) such... | reverse complement strand
ACATTAGGGAATTTATCAAACGAGAAGACTGGAACCTTTATTGCATACCCATTCTTAGTAGGTTTGAAATCAAAATCAGCAATCTTCTTTTCTCCGAGCATTACTTTAGTAGCATAATTTGTATAAGGCTCATTATAGGCCTTTGCAATAAACGGAACAGTTCTTGATGCCCTAGGATTGGCCTCAATTACATAAACTATCTCATCTTTTATTGCAAACTGAATATTAATTAGTCCAACTGTTTCAAGTGCAACAGCAATTTTATTAGTAATATCAATCATTTGTTGACGGACATTGTCGCTTAAGTCGAAAGTTGGTAAAACAGCATAAGAGTCCCCAGAATGTATTCCACATGGTTCAATATGCTCCATCATTCCAATAATATATACATCTTTTCCATCACAAATTGCATCAGCTTCTGCCTCAATTGCTTTATCCAAATAATGATCCAAAAGCACTTGATTCCCTGGCATATCTTTTAATAAATCAACAATATGATGTTCCAACTCCTCTTCATTAATCACAATTTTCATCCCCTGCCCACCTAATACATAGGATGGTCTTACCAAAATTGGGAAATTCAAAGTTTTAGAAATTTCAATTGCCTGTTCAGCCGTTTCTGCAACTGCAAATTCAGGATAAGGAATATTATGTTCTTTCAATAGTTCCGAAAATCTTCCTCTATCCTCCGCTACATCCAAAGCATTATAAGAAGTCCCCATAATTTTAATGCTGTAACGCTCTAATTTTTCAGCCAATTTAAGTGCTGTTTGCCCTCCTAACTGAACGATAACTCCTTCCGGTTTTTCATGGCGGATAATATCATAGATATGCTCCCAGAAAACAGGTTCAAAATAAAGTTTATCAGCAGTGTCAAAATCAGTTGAAACAGTTTCAGGATTACAATTAATCATGATAGTTTCATAACCACATTCTTTTGCCGCTAATACTCCATGCACACAGGAATAATCAAACTCAATTCCTTGCCCAATTCTATTTGGCCCTGAACCTAAAATAATAATTTTTTTCTTATCGCTTACCTTACTTTCATTTTCAGCAAATTGCTTGCCATCTACTTCCTTTGGCATTTCGAAAGTAGAGTAATAATAAGGTGTTTTGGCAGTAAATTCTGCAGCACAAGTATCTACCAACTTGTACACACGCTTAATATTTTCAGCATTTCTTTTATTATAAACTGCACTTTCCAAACACTTTACCAAATAAGCAATTTGTCTATCAGCATAACCTGTCATCTTTGCCTCTAAAAGTAATTCAGTAGGAATAGTGTCAATCGTAAAGTTCTCAATTTCTTTTTCCAAAACCACCATCTCTTCAATTTGGTGTAGGAACCAATAATCAATACGCGTTATTTCATGAATTTTCTTGGTTGGGATACCAATTCTCATGGCATCATATACTCTGAAAATTCTATCTCCACTTGCATGTTTTAGTTCATACAAGATTTTATCTTGATCCGTTTCTCCTTTACCATCAGCCCCTAATCCATTGCGTCCAATCTCTAAGGATTGACAGGCTTTTTGAAGTGCTTCTTGGAATGAACGCCCAATAGACATCACCTCACCTACTGATTTCATTTGCAAACCTAACTCAGTATTTGATCCTTTAAATTTATCAAAGTTCCATCTAGGGATTTTAACAACTACATAATCCAAAGTTGGTTCAAAAAAGGCAGAAGTTGATTTTGTAATTTGATTATCCAATTCATCCAAAGTATAACCAATAGCTAATTTACTCGCAATTTTTGCAATAGGATAGCCTGTTGCCTTGGAGGCCAAAGCTGATGAACGAGAAACCCTAGGGTTAATCTCAATCGCAATAATCTCTTCCGTTCTTTCAGGATTAACAGCAAACTGCACATTACACCCTCCTGCAAAATCACCAATAGAACGCATCATTTTAATCGCCATATCGCGCATTCTTTGATAAGTAGTATCTGCCAAAGTCATTGCTGGGGCAATCGTAATTGAATCTCCTGTATGGATTCCCATTGGGTCCAAATTCTCAATATTACAGATGATGATTACATTATCATTATCATCACGTAAAAGCTCTAATTCATACTCTTTCCAACCTAGTACTGCTTTATCAATCAATACCTCATGAATTGGTGAAGCATGTAATCCTTTGGATAATAAATCTTCAAATTCTTCTTTAGTATGTACAAATGCAGCTCCACTTCCACCCAATGTAAATGAAGGGCGGATTACCAATGGAAACCCTAATTCTTGTGCTACTTCTTTTCCTTCTAAAAATGAGGTCGCAATACGAGCAGGCGCAACAGGAATATCAATCTTATCCATTAACTTACGGAACTGTTCCCTATCCTCAGTTATATGGATAGCAGCAATATCAACCCCAATAATATCAACCCCATATTTTTCCCAAATTCCTTTTTCATCTACTTCAATACAAAGGTTCAAGGCAGTTTGCCCTCCCATTGTTGGCAAAACAGCATCAATATTTCTTTCTTCTAATATCTCAATGATGGATGCAGTAGTAAGCGGTTTTAAGTAAATATGGTCAGCAACTACTTTATCGGTCATAATAGTTGCAGGATTAGAATTGATTAATGAAACCTCAATTCCTTCCTCTCTAAGTGATCTTGCTGCTTGCGAACCTGAATAATCAAACTCACAGGCTTGCCCAATTACGATAGGACCACTTCCTATAATTAGTACTGATTCTAAGGTATTATTTATTGGCATATTATTTATTGGTCTGCTGCGAATTTACATTTTTTGATTATCAAGGCTTTCATTAGATTAGCTAAACTATCAACATCTTATCAAGACGAAAAAACTCAAAAAAAAGGTGTTGTTAATAAAAACAACACCTCTTACTATAGTGGTTGATAGTCATTTATTTATGACCCATTTCGTCAGAAACCGTTAATCGCTTTCTTCCTTTCGCTCTTCTTCTGGAGATTACTTTTTGTCCATCTTTTGAGGACATACGCTCCATAAAACCATGTTTATTTTTACGCTTTTTATTTGACGGCTGAAAGGTTCTTTTTGGCATGACTTTATTTCTTTGTTATTTCTGGGTTGCAAATTTAGTTTTTTTTTCTTTTAAAACAAGAAATGATTTATATTTAAACTACTATTTTCACAGCTTCAAAATTAACAACTAAATTTTCGTCCAAAATAAATCTAATCCCCTATTATTGATAATCAGTTTCTCTGAAATTTAATTGTTTTTAGGGGGTAAAAATAAATGTTATTCAAACCGATAATGCAATTAAAACATAATATTCTTAAGATGTACCTGCTTAAAGGGGTGCTTTGGTTCATGGTTGCCATGCCGATTATCGTCCTCTTTTTTCAAGAGCATGGCTTAAGCTTAACTCAGGTGATGATATTGCAAGCCATCTACTCCTTGTCAGTAGCCCTATTCGAAATTCCATCAGGGTATATTGCTGATGTTTTTGGTAGAAAGCAAACCATAGTTTTTAGTACTATTTTCTCCTTTATTGGTTATTTGGTATTTTCCTTCTATGGTGGTTTTTATGCTTTTGCTATTGCTCAGGTTTTAGTTGGGATTGGGGGTAGCTTACTGTCAGGTAGCGATAGCGCAATAATTTATGATACCCTTTTAGAAACTGATAATAAAACAAGCTACACTAAAATTGAAGGTAGAAGCTATGCTATTGGTAATTTTTCAGAAGCGATAGCTGGAATACTAGGCGGTTTTTTGGCGGTAGGTTCTATTTACTTACCTGTTTATGTGCAAACAGGAGTCTTATTTTTCAGCATTCCAATTGCACTTACACTAGTAGAACCTACAATGCACAAGGAAAACAAATTAGACCGCTCCTTTAAAGCTATACTTGGTGTGGTAAAGTTTGCTATGGTAGATCATGCAAAACTAAGGTGGCTCATTATCTATTCCTCTGCTATGGGGGTGGCTACTTTATCCACGGCTTGGTTCGCACAACCCTTTTTCAAAGAGGTGGGTGTGCCATTGGCTTACTTTGGTATTCTTTGGGCAGGACTTAACTTTTCAGCAGGGATTACTTCTTTTAATTCACATCAATTTGATAAAAAAGAAAATAATTATAAACTATTGATTTATTTATCATTAACAATGTTTACTTCATTTATATTATTAGGGTTTAACAATTCTATATTTGGATTAATTTTTATTCTTTTTATTTATTTGTTAAGAGGAATTGTAACGCCTATTTTACGTAATGCAATTAATGTAAACACAACTTCAAATAAACGTGCTACTGTACTTTCCATCAGGAGTTTTATCATTAGAATATCATTTGCAATATGCGCGCCAATACTAGGTTATATTGCCGAAAATTATTCTTTGGCTAATTCTTTTTATTTATTGGCAGTTATTGTTGGTTTATTTTCATTCTTATCTGCTTATAAGCTCTATAAAATAGATAAAAATTATAGTTTTGCAAGATGAAAAAATTAAAAGAGAAATGGGGGATTACCTCTAACTTTCAAATTATTATAATCTTACTTGTATTCTCAATTACTGGCTCTATTGCTGTAATGGTTGCAAAACCAGTACTCAACCTAGTTGGCTTGGACAAGGAGGCTGTTTCTCCTTGGATATTTTGGCCTATCCGTATTTTTATCATCTTCCCTATTTACCAAGTGCTGATTGTTATTATTGGCGCATTATTCGGGCAGTTAAAATTCTTTTGGGATTTTGAGAAAAAGATGCTTGCCCGTTTAGGGTTTAAACAATTTAAAGAAACAAAATAAGATGAAATTAATCATATCCTTAGCAACTCGCCTTATCCCTAGACATTATCTGCAACATGTTAGTCATTTCTTCTTGCAAATCTTCTCTCTTTTTATGAGAGGAAATAAATTTGAAGACCCAATAAACGGAAAAACATATCGTAAATTATTACCTTATGGTAGACTAATCTCACGTGAAAATGCGATAGCCCCTGATAGTATGAGTTTAGAAAGGCACAGATTGATGTGGTTATTCATGAAAGAGAAAACTAACTTTTTTACAGCCGATTTAAAGTTCTTACACATTGCTCCTGAATACTGTTTCATCAAACTGTTCAAAGGGATGAAAAACTTAGATTATACTACTGGGGATTTAATATCACCTTGGGCGGATGTAAAAATGGATGTGCATGATATACCTATGGATGATAATACTTTTGATGTAGTAATCTGTAACCATGTATTAGAACATGTTGAGGATTCCCATAAAGTAATGACAGAATTCTACCGTGTGCTGAAACCAGGTGGTTGGGGAATTTTTCAAGTTCCTATTGATACCAATAATCCAAATACGGAAGAAGACAAAAGCGTAACTGACCCTAAGGAAAGAGAACGCCTCTACTGGCAAGACGACCATTTAAGGCTGTTTGGCTTGGACTATGGTAAGAAATTGGCTGCAGCAGGATTTAAAGTTACTGAGAGTGATTTTATCAATGAGTTAAGTCCTGAGTTAGTGGAACGCTATGCCCTGCCAAAAGGAGAAATTGTTTATTTCTGTGAGAAGGAGTAAATGAAAACTTTCCTCACTTCCCTGCTACTGATTTGCTTTATAAATCAAATAATTGCCCAGAATTTAAGTAATTTATCTTTCGGAACGGATTCAACTTTTGAAGTAGTAAGTTGGAATATTGAATGGTTCCCAAAAAATGGACAAACTACTGCCGATTCAGTAAAAACAATCATCCAAAGTTTGGCTGCTGATGTATATGCCTTGCAAGAGATTGACGATACTACCCTTTTAAAACAAGTGGTTAGTACTATTCCTGGGTATGAATGCTATTTTAAAAGCGATTGGTTTGCAGGCTTGGCTTATGTGTACAACACCAATACTGTACAGATAAATGCACAATATGAAATTTATACTACTCAGCCCTATTGGAATGCTTTCCCAAGATCACCGCAAGTATTGGAACTCACCTTTATGAATAAAGATTATGTAATAATTGACAACCACCTGAAATGTTGTGGAGATGGAATTATAGATCCTAACGACACTTCTGATGAAGAAAACAGAAGGTTAATGGCTGTAAATTTACTAAAAACTTATACGGATAGTATGTTTCCTAATGACAGAGTAATTGTTGTTGGCGACTGGAATGATATATTGACTGACCCTGCGGCTAACAATGTTTTCAATTCCTTATTAAACGCTCCTGATTATTGGTTTGTTGATTTTCCAATTGCTCTTGGCAATTCTGCTAATTTTTCTTATCCTACTTGGCCTTCACACTTGGACCATATCCTAATTTCAGATGAATTATTTGCTGACTTTTCTAAGCCTAATTCAATGGTTGCCTGCATAAGGGTTGATGATTATATGAGCAATTGGTATGCTTATGAAAATAATATCTCAGACCATAGACCTGTGGGCTTAAAATTGGAAATGGATTCCTTAATTATTTCATCTATTATTGAAACAAATACTGCTGATAAAATACTTATTAAAATAGTGGATGTTTTAGGCAGAAAAACAAAAGGCAGTAAAAATAAGCCGCTCTTTTATATTTATGAAGATGGCACAGTAGAAAAGAAAATAATTATTGAATAGGTACAAACTGCAAATTTCTAACAACTACAAACTAACAACTATCTTAATACCCAATATAAATCACCTTTTTGGTTTCAAAAAATTCTTCTGTAAAAGAATCCCCTATCTCGTATTTAGTATGTGATATCCCTCTTAATTCTTCTGATAAATCCCCACCTTTTAAGTAGAGTATTCCATTCTTTAAGATGTTATTTTGTTTTTTGTTGAACTTACCTTTTACCCACTTTTTAAAGTCCGTCATATTGGTAACGGCACGGCTCACCACAAAATCAAAAGTTTCTTTTATGTTTTCGGCTCTTTCGTGCAGAGTACGCACATTGGTTAAGCCAATAGCACTACTTACTTCATTCACTACTTTTATCTTTTTACCTATACTGTCTACAAGCAGGAAATCAACTTCAGGAAAAAGAATAGCCAAAGGAATACCAGGAAAACCACCTCCTGTACCAATGTCTAGTATTGTTGTTCTTTTTTCAAACTGAATAATTTTCGCAATAGCCAAGGAGTGTAGCACATGACTGAGGTATAATTCGTCTATACTTTTTCTGGAAATCACATTGATTTTTGCATTCCAATGCTCGTAAAGGTTTTGTAAATTAGAAAATTGCTGAACTTGTTTTTGGCTTAAATCAGGAAAATACTTGCGTATTATTTGCATTTAAAACTTCCCTTTATGCCCTGACATAATTTTAAAGAGTTGTTCACGACTTCTGTGAAGTTGCGCCTTTACTGTCCCTAGTGGAATATCTAATTCTGTTGCTATTTCATCATAAGTAAACTCCTTAAAATATCTAAGCTTTACAAGGGCTCTATAGTTTGGTTTTAGCTGCTCAACTATCTGTCTTAGTATTTGGATTCTCTGCTTTTTTACCATCAATTGCTCAGGATTTGGTGAATCGGAAGGAAGGTCAAAACTTTGTTTTTCCCCTTTATCGTTCACCATGAGTTTATCAATCGAAATGGTAGGCAATTTTCGTTTTCTTAAATAGTCGATACAATTATTTTTGGCAATGGTAAACAGCCAAGTGCTAAATACATAATTAGGAACATAAAGGTGGAGTTTTTTAAAAGCCTTGCCAAGGGCTTCAATGGTCAAATCTTTAGCAATATCCTCATTCCTAACTTTTTCAAAAAGCATAAAATAAAGAGGATCCCGGTAAAGCCGCATTAGTTCATTATACGCCCGAGTATCACCTGTATCAAGTGCACGATTTATTAGCAGTAAATCTCGTTTACCTTTTTCTGAAAGTTCTTTATTCATTACCAGCTTGTTGGTTTTTTAAACGCGTTCAATAATACAAAAATTCCTTGTATAACAATATGCAGGATTTCCAGTAGTGGATACCAAATAAGTAAATCGGATGATTTTAGCTTTTTCATTAGTGGCAAATAGAGAGCATAAAACATTAAAATTCTAAAAATAAATAGAGACAAAACAACTAGCAATGTACTTTCAAAAAAGATTAATATGGTAAATGACAACCAAAACAAAAGTTGTGAAAGAGGCCAAACCCCTAGTAAAAACTTGAAAATAAATTTGTATTTCTCTGAGGTAGTAATATGCCTTCTTCTCTGAAAAATCCACTCTTTCCAGCTTTGTTTTGTTTCGGAGATTGTATGACTATCCTCATCAATTTCAATAGCAATATTTTGTTTTGTAGCTACTTCTTGTATAAACAAATCATCATCGCCAGAGGGAAGAAAAATATGAGAAGCAAAACCTTTATTGTTAAAAAAAACAGATTTTTTGTAAGCTAAATTTCGCCCAACACCCATATAAGGCAAAGATGCCAATGCAAAAGAAAAATACTGCAAAGCCACATTAAAGCCATCAAAACGGATCATAGCATTTAAGAGACCTTTTTCCTTTTTATAAGCCCCATAGCCCAATACAATTTTCTTTTTTTCGAAATTACTGACCATTTTACTCAGCCAGTTTTTGGATGACGGTATGCAATCAGCATCCGTTAAAAGCAAATATTCATGCTTTGCAGCTTTTATCCCCAAAGTAAGTGCAAACTTTTTGCCAACCCTATGTTTTACATGCTCTTCAATCTTTACAATTTTTAAGTTTTGATACTTTACTTTCAATTCTTTTAGCACATATTCTGTATTGTCCTTGGATTGGTCATCCACTAGCACAACTTCAAAATCTGTGTATTCTTGTTCTAATATTTTCGGTAGAAATTCGGCAATATTTTCTGCTTCATTCTTGGCACATACAATTACGGATATTGGTTCATTAAAAGTTGTTTCTGATAGTTTATAAACAACTAGACGCACAAAAAAATACAGCACATAAAAAAGCTGAATAATTAATGAAAAAACAAAAATATAAAAGAGAATTTGTGTAAAAAGTTCCATTAGCACAAAAATAATTTATTTGCGGAAAAAAAGGCAAAAAGTAAAACTTATATTTGTCCCCATGAAATTTGATTTACTGAAAACAGATACAGCATCAAATGCTCGGCTTGGAGAAATTCAAACGGCTCACGGAAAAATTCAAACGCCCATCTTTATGCCGGTGGGTACTGCTGGTACTGTAAAAGGGGTTCATCAGCACGAGCTTGTAGAAGATACAAAAGCACAAATTATTCTTGGAAACACTTATCATTTGTATTTGCGCCCAAAGTTGGACACCATTGAAAAGGCGGGCGGTTTGCACAAATTCATTGGCTGGGACAAACCCCTTCTTACCGATAGTGGTGGATACCAAGTTTATTCCTTAGCAGAAAATAGAAAAATTACGGAAGAGGGCGTAAAGTTCCAATCGCACATTGATGGCTCTTATCAGTTTTTTTCTCCTGAATACGCTATTGATATACAAAGAAAAATTGGAGCAGATATTATCATGGCTTTTGATGAATGCACACCTTACCCATGCGAATACGATTATGCCAAAAACTCCATGCATTTGACTCACCGTTGGCTCAAAAGATGTTGTAATCGCTTTGATGAAACTAAAGGATTGTATGGATTTGAACAAAGTTTTTTTCCTATTGTGCAAGGAAGTGTGTATAAAGATTTAAGGGAGCAATCGGCTGAGAAAATCGCATCCTTTGAAAGAGAAGGAAATGCCATTGGCGGACTTTCGGTTGGCGAGCCACACGATTTGCTTTATGAAATGACAGATGTGGTTTGTAGTATTCTACCAAAAGACAAACCAAGATATTTGATGGGAGTTGGCACGCCTACTAATTTGTTGGAGAGTATTGCTTTGGGAGTGGATATGTTCGATTGCGTGATGCCAAGTAGAAATGCTCGAAACGGAATGCTTTTTACCTCAGAGGGAACGATAAATATCAAAAATAAAAAATGGAAAAATGACTTTTCTCCTATTGATGAAAACGGCACTTCTTATGTGGATAAACCCTACACAAAAGCGTATCTCAGGCATTTGTTTGCAAGTGGTGAACTTTTAGGTAAGCAAATTGCAACTTTGCACAATATTCGTTTTTATCTGTGGTTAATGCAAAAGGCAAGAGAGGAGATAAAAAACGGTACTTTTGCTCCTTGGAAGAATAAAATGGTAAAAAAATTAGATATTCGTTTGTAAAATGAAAAAACTAGATTGGTATATCATAAAGAAGTTTTTGGGCACTTTCTTTTTTTCCATTTCCCTTATTTTGGTAATTGTAATTGTTTTTGATATCTCAGAAAAAATTGATGATTTCTTGGAAAGTGAGGCGCCACTAAAAGCCATTGTATTTGATTATTATCTAAACTTTATTCCATTTTTTGCTAACCTTTTTAGTCCGCTTTTTATTTTTATTGCCGTTATCTTTTTCACCTCAAAAATGGCAAACAATACCGAAATAATTGCCATCCTAAACAGTGGAATGAGTTTTTGGAGATTACTGCTTCCTTATCTTATTGCGGCTATTTTTCTTGCTTCTGCATCCTTTGTATTGGGAAATTTTGTGATTCCTCCTGCCAATAAAGTAAGAATTGATTTTGAAAACAAATACATCAAAAAGAAATTTCGTTTCAGAGGAAAAAATATACATCTGCAACTGCAAAAAGGACAATACGCCTATATGGAAAGCTACAATAGCACAAAGGATATCGCCTACAAATTTGCATTGGAAAATATAAAAGATGGAAAACTACAATCCAAACTAAATGCAAATTACATTAAGTGGGATAGTACATCAGGAAGGTGGCAAGTAAACAGATGGCAAATCAGGGAGTTTTTAGAGGAGGGAGAAAAACTAAGTAAAGGGGAACGATTGGATACCCTCATCAATTTGAAACCCTCTGATTTTAAAACCCGCCTTAGTAAAGTAGAAACCATGAACCTTTTTGAGCTAAACAAATACATAAAAGCAGAACAGCTAAAAGGAACAGCAAATATCGTCTATCACAAAATTGAAAAACACAAACGCATGGCTTTCCCTTTTGCATCCATCATACTCACGGTAATTGGGGTGGCAGTAGCAAGCCGAAAATCAAGAGGGGGAATTGGTCTGCATTTGGGGGCAGGACTACTTATTAGCTTTTCCTACATTTTGTTTATGCAAATTTCCACAACTTATGCCACAAATGGCAATCTCTCCCCGGCTTTGGCAGTATGGCTACCCAATATTTTGTATTTATTTCTGGGAATGTTTTTGGTACTGAAAGCACCAAAATAGATTTTAATATTTAGATACTAGACTTTAACAAATCAAAAAA
>TARA_B110000196_G_scaffold239566_1_pt1 | contig 11241 bp, 9 predicted proteins | sample TARA_B110000196 | Tara Oceans TARA_B110000196 (sample SAMEA4397072) | marine metagenome | biome: Polar Biome; feature: [MES] marine water layer (ENVO:01000295) within the mesopelagic zone...; material: water (ENVO:00002006), including particulate matter (ENVO:01000060) such as...... | reverse complement strand
CAAGCTATCCCCCTCGATCCAATCTTCCTCCACAAATGGAAACTGTTGATTAACGGCAACGTTGCTTAACGAGGAAGACACACCTCTTGCAGCTCCAATCGCGGTAGCACTTAGTAGCTTCCCTCTCGACAGTTCTAGTTCTATTGATTCCCCAGTAATCGTAAAATCAGAGATTACTGCAGTGGCTTGCAGGCTGTCCAGTTCCTGGGTCGGTGAGGGTGTCAAGTCTCTTTTGGAATGGATCCTGTTTAACTCTTCATCCTGAAAGAACATTTCCACCATTGAACCATAAATCCTTCCATTATCGTAAACTGCTTCAGATTGACCCATCGATTGAATTAGTTCAAGCTCACCGTCAGAAAACAGAATGTTGACAGAATCGCCCTTTACGGTCGTCGTTTTTCCCGAAAGATCGTCTCTATGGGAAATCTTAGTGTTTGAAAAAAGTTTTGTAGAACTACCATCCTGGAGGAATTCTAGAGAATCTCCATAGAGTTCTAGTGAGTCTCTCTCGACCCTGACGTGGCCAACAGCTTGCAAAAGTCGATCACCTATCAAGTACAATACATCAGCATAAATATGCGAAGATGGCACTGCCTGATTATCCGCAGACGTCGAAAAAGAGCTACTGGGGCTGATCGGAGTGAGGATGGCTGAAGCAGGAAAGCCCCTAACCGTCATAATGTCTTCTAACGTCTCCTCGTATTCCTGAACCAATAGCAGTTCGGTACCGACAATAAAAGTTCCCCTAGATATCTCTTCTACTTCTACGTTCCCTCTCGCTTCGAGAATTCCTAGAGAACTGTAGTATTCAGCTTCAGCGGCGTTTAATTCCTGTGATCCTTCTCGAAAACGGACATTTCCAATCAATCTCGTGAGTCCAGTGGATTCATAGGTTATAGAGCTGTCAGCCTTTATCTCAGTCCCGTCGGTACAGCTAAAAAAAGGAGTCGAAAGGTAGCTCACCCTAGCTCCAGGTCGTCCGGCTGAATTTATCTCTTGGGATGACTCAAGATCACAGACACGTTTCTGTTGGGCGCCCGCTGCTTCAGGCCAAAGCCAAAGAGAAGTTGGAACGAGTAGGAAGAAGAGGGAAATGTTTAACACTACCGGATCACCCCGCCTCGAGTCTTTCCATTCCTGATTCTCACATTTAAAAAATCTAAATCCGAGTCGAACCCTGTTCCTTCAACAATCATATCACCTTCATGCATGACGGTGATCGAGTCACTCGAGATTACATCCAATGCGGGATAATAACTCAATTCCGGGCTTTCTATCCTGCGGCCATCTTTCTGAATAAGCAATATTGCATTGCCACGAGCTACCATGGAATTATTAATGGTGTTCAATCGACCTCTATCAGAGGAAACCTGAGCTCTTTCTGTTCCCAAATCCTTATCATAGGCCAACAAATGGACATTACCCCGAAGTATTATTACTGTGGAGTCTCTGTAAAAATAGGCAGTGTCGGCTTGAACTAATGCTTCCCTCACACCGCCTCTGGTTAAATAGTCTGTAAGCCCGAAAATTACATAATCAGCTTGAATTGATTTCAAATTTTCGTCTACGGCAGAGGAAGGTGGAGGATCTCCTACACATTGTGACAAACCCAGTAGCAAAAATGGAATCGCTAGCTTTAAAAGATTTGTTCTAAATAGTGTCATGTGAGTTCCCATAGTAGGTCGACTCATTGAAAATCAGATACTGTAATCTCTATCAGTCGAGATCACTTTTCCAGGTCTATCTCACTTAAGTCATTCAGTGCTATTCAGGAGGACCGACCGGTAGCAATAGTGTATCAAGAGCTTGTTCCCATTGCCCTCGAGCTTTGATCAGTCGTTCACAGACCTCACGGACTGCTCCAGATCCACCAGGAACGTCCGTAATCCATTTGCATATGTCTCTGACTTCCGGAACCGCGTTGGCCACAGCCACGGGCAACATCGATTTCTCTAATACAGGCAAATCTACCAAGTCGTCCCCGACCATACAGACTGATTCCCACCCGTAATTCTTTTGCTTTAAAATTTTCTCTACTGTTGGCAATTTGTCTCCGATTGAGACTTGATGGCACTCCAGTATCCCCAACTCCTCAGCTCGACACTTAGTTGCTAGTGATGTCCTCCCTGAAACGATGGCGAGTTCGATCCCACAGGTTTTAACCAGGCGCAAACCTAGACCGTCCTGCGAGTTGAAAGACTTTAACTCAATCGGAACTCCCTCCATTGTGCTTCCTGTAATGATTCCTCCGTCGGTAAGAACGCCATCTACATCTAGAATTAACAGCTTGATGCCCAATGCCATCTCTTTCTCTCCGGCAGTGACAATGCCCTTAATCATTTAAGATCGTCTTGATGGAAATAGCCTTTCTCAGTAAGGATTCCAATTTGTTCAATTGAAGCATCGTTGAGGCATCCGATGGAGCCCTTAAGGGGGTTGGATGAACTTCAAGGAAGAGTCCGTCACATCCAGCGGCTACAGCCGCCAACACTAGTCCGGATGTGTACACAGAGTCGCCACCGGTAGATCCAGATTTGCACCCTGGTCTTTGTATCGCATGAGTTCCGTCAAAATATACAGGGCATAGTAATTCTTTTTGGATTCTTAAAAAATTACGCATGTCCACTACTAAGTCTCCATAGCCAAAAAAAGTACCCCTTTCGGTGACTATTACTTCTGAATTTGAAGGATTCTGAACTTTCTGCTTGGCACCCACAAGTTCATTGGAAGACATCCACTGAGCTTTTTTGATATTTACTGGTCTACCTGTCTTCCCTGCAGCTTCGAGTAAATCTGTCTGTCTCGATAAGAAAGCTGGTATCTGAATTATATCTACAACACTAGCGACCTCTTTAGCTTGATGAGCTTCGTGTATGTCAGTCAAAATTAGCAGGCCCGTCTCTTTCTTCACTTCGGCCAGCAATCTCAAACCTTCTTCCAGCCCAGGGCCCCTGGGCGATTCAAGCTTCGACCGATTGGCCTTGTCGAATGACCCCTTGAAAATGATTGGGACGCCACAGCTTTCAGATATTCTTGCCAGTTCAAAACCTATTTTTAGATTTAGGTTACTAGGTTCCAGTGAACAGGGTCCGGCAATCAAAGTGAAGGATTGCAGGATCGCAGGTGGCGAGGTGCAACTAGGGATTACTATTCTCCGGTCTCATTTGAATACCTCTGGGCTGCTTCTATGAAGGAGGCAAACAATGGATGTGGCTTAGTTGGTCGGCTTTTTAATTCAGGATGGAATTGACAAGCTATGAACCAGGGATGTCCGGGAATTTCTATCATCTCTACCAGTTCTTCATTTGAAGATGTGCCTGACATCATCAATCCCTTTGCTTCCAATTGTTTTCTGTATTGGTTGTTGACTTCGTAACGATGACGATGTCTTTCGTCAATTTTCAGTGTGTCATATATCCCAGCTACCCTGGAACCCTTCGAAAGGGTTGCGGGGTAACTTCCAAGTCTCATCGTGCCACCTTTTCTGATGATATTCTGTTGTGAATCCATCAAGCAGATGACGGGCTCATTCGTATCATCTGAAAATTCCATCGAATCGGCTCCATCTAGATCGCAGACATTGCGGGAGTACTCAATAATGGAGACCTGCAGTCCAAGGCAGATCCCGAAGAAAGGCATGTCGTTTCTCCGGGCCCATTCTACTGCCATTAACATTCCTGGAACTCCCCTTTCACCAAATCCTCCTGGGATCAGCAATCCGTCAAATTCCTTTAGGTTGTCTAGAGATACACCGTTTTCATAGTCTTCGGCCGAAATCCATACCATATCGACACCAACATCGTTTGATATGCCTCCATGGATCAAAGCTTGGTGTATAGATTTATATGCATCCACTAATTCAGTATATTTACCTACGATAGCTATCCTCACCTTGCCTGATCCGGGGTGTGTTATCTTCTTGACCATCTTTTCCCATTGTTTCAAATCAGTAGGCTTGGCATTCAATTTCAACATTCCAAGGACCACTTCGTCCAAGTTTTGTTTTCTCAGTTCCAGGGGTACCTGATAGATAGTATGGACATCTCTCGCTTCTATGACCGCATCAGGTGGCACATTGGTAAAGAGAGCAATTTTATTCCTTATATTTTCATCTAAAGGATGTTCAGATCTCGCCACTAACACGTCGGGCTGAATCCCAATCTTCATCAATTCTCGAACTGAATGCTGTGTGGGTTTAGTCTTGAGCTCACCTACTGCAGTCAAAAAAGGCACCAGTGTTAAATGGATGAAAATCACATTGTTTGGACCTTGGTCTTGCCGAAATTGACGTATTGACTCGAGAAAAGGCAGGCTTTCAATATCTCCTACGGTCCCTCCGATTTCCGTGATGATCACGTCGTAATCGTCTGAGAGTTTCTGTAGTCGATATTTAATCTCGTCAGTGACATGGGGGATCACCTGTACCGTTGATCCCAAATAATCTCCCCTTCGTTCCTTCATGATCACATCCTGATAGATGCGACCAGTAGTAACGTTGTTAGCCTGGGACAGAGATTCATCAATAAATCTTTCGTAATGGCCTAAGTCGAGGTCTGTCTCAGCTCCGTCATCAGTAACGAATACTTCTCCGTGCTGAAATGGGGACATTGTTCCTGGATCCACATTGATATAAGGATCAAATTTTTGTAGAGTGACCTGAAGTCCTCTCTCCTTTAAGATTCTTCCCAAGGAAGCGGCTATTATCCCTTTGCCAAGGCCAGAAACGACTCCCCCGGTGACGAATATATATTTTGTCTGCAATTTACAATTTTCCATAATAACTTTGTTTAAGAGAAATATTCAATCTTAGTCAGTTTTTTTTCGATCAGTCTTGCATCTTCCAATGTATCAACTGAACCCCCATCTTCAGGCACAATCACAGATCCAATTGTTAGACCGATACCTATGGCTCTCAATTGCTCAAGATTTTGAAGCTCTTCACGTGCATTTGGAGGAGCCGAAGCCCATTCTAGCAGGGCTTCACGGGTGTACACATAGACACCAATATGGCGAAAAATTCCATCTATTTCCTTGAGGGGCTTTTGGATCCTAAAAAAGCACTCCACTTGTCCGCCTGGTGCCAATTTCAATTTTACTTTTGATGGATCTCCCCATTCATCTTGATTCAAAAGTGGGGTGCCACAAGTCCCGACATCCCATGATTCACCTTCCATTCGAGTCAAGATATCCTCCAAACAACACTCTTCCAATAACGGTAGATCTCCCTGAACGTTTACTATCAATCTATACTTCTTATATCTCTCTTTACTGGCGACTTCAGCCACCCTATCTGTTCCGGAACGATGGGTTTGAGAGGTCAATTCAACGGATGCGCCGAATCCCTCACAAATTCCAGCAATCTCTAGGCTGTCTGTTGCAATGAGTAATTTGTCAAAACATTTCATCTGGAGTGCATTATTCCACACCCAATATAAAAGTGGTTTCCCGAGAAGAGGGAAAAGCGGTTTCTGTGGAAGCCGCGATGAATTCAATCTAGCCGGAATAACACCTAAAACTTTCTCTTTCAATGATTCAAACCTGAAATACTTGTAAGAAATCCACAGTCAAAATCAAAGATATCAACGCCTGTTCAGAGTAGCAACGCCCCTACAATTCCAGAAAATTTTGCAATAATTGCTTTCCATGTTGCGAAAAAAACGATTCCGGATGAAACTGAACGCCCCACAAAGGCCTGTCAACATGGTGCATAGCTTGTATTTCTGCTAACTCACCAGGTCCTTGTTCATTCGACCATGCCACTGGAATTAGTTGCCCAGGGAGGCTCGAAGCGGAAGTGATTAACGAGTGATATCTGGTTGCAGTGAATGGAGAGGGGATTCCTCTTAGAATCCCCTCTCCCGTATGCCGGATTCCTCCTGTTTTTCCATGCATCAGTTCCTTTGCTTTGATTGTTTGTCCTCCAAAAGCTTCTCCTAAAGCCTGGTGGCCCAAGCAGACTCCAAGCATCGGAATCTGAGGATCTAATGACAAAAAAAGCTGTGTACTAATCCCAGCCTCTTTGGGTGTACAAGGCCCAGGTGATATAACCACATGCGTAGGGTTGAGGGATCGGACTTGCTCCAGTGTCACTTCATCATTGCGGCAGATAGACAGTTGATTGCCCGTCTCGCCGAGTAACTGTACTAGGTTAAAAGTGAAAGAATCATAGTTGTCGATGATCAAGATCATATAATATTTCTTCGGTCGTATCGCCACTTGTGGAGTAAATTACTTATAAGGAACTGAATAATATTTTCCGATAATTACATACATTTCAAAAATCTTTTGGCCTCAAGTAGTACTCGCCAATGGCGTTAGATGACATCATCGCCACAGTTGGTAGTTCCCTTTTCCAATGACTTTTAGATAAATGCCTCCATACTAAATCTACTTGTTCGCAATCAAATCCTTGTAACTTCAATGCTTCAGGCTTGTAACCTTCAAGGAACCAGTACAGAATCGGATCAGCATTTTCATAACTGATACCAAGTTCATCTTCGTCATGCACACCGACCACCAAGTCTGCAGATGCAGGTTTAGTGATTACAACTTCCGGTATTCCTAAGTGCCTTGCAAGTGACCAGACTTGAGTTTTAAATAAATCTCCGAGTGGGTTAATCGGAGGAGAATCGTCTGCATGCCAGGTATAATACCCCAACAATCTCTCTGATTTATTGCCGGTACCTAATGGCAGAGCACCTTCTTTCGCAGATTGGTCAAAAAGTACCAGCGATCTAAATCGGGCAGCAAGATTCCCTCTCCTGAGGGATGTGAGGCCTTCCTCATATTGTTTGATGTAAGTATCTATTGATGAAGATATGTCGATGACATTCCCCTGGGTGCCGGTGGCTTTCAATACCAAGTCTGCGTGCTCAGTGCTTTCTTTACTCGAAGTAGAATAAGGCATTTTAATGCCTAAAACATTCTCTGCTCCTAAGGCTGCAACTGCCAAATAAAGAGATACGCTTGAATCGACCCCACCGGAAACTCCGATTACTAGTTTTTTGAAACCTCTCTTCCTGGTCACTTCATCTCGTATGAATTCAATAAGTGCTTTTTGGACGAGATCTAGATTTAGATCTAACATGCTTTCGTCCCCAAAAATAGTATCGACATTTCCAATCCCATCTCTTCCAAATGATCCAATCCTTGGATCAATCTCTGGACAAGTCGAGTTTTCCATTGTAGAAGAAAATCCTTTTAATTCAGATAGACATCTCTGAAGATCTGGCAAGGCTGTTTTTAGGTCGGACAGCAGAGGAGTTTTTGTCCGAGCCCTAGTAATGGCACCACTGACCAGAGTCGTCCAAGTCACCCCTTCTTCCATTAGTGGCGCTCTAGTCAGAATAGATCCTTCTGGAGAAGAAACTATTGATCCTCCAGGAAATATCTTCCCTCCTTCCGAACCAACTAGCTGACTGACTGCAACGAAAATTCCATGTTCCATAGCAATTGCAGGAACAAGATTGTCCCACCTTCTTAGATTTTCAGGAAGTCCCTTGCCATTCTTCAAAAAATCTCTAGCAGGTGACGCGCTGACTCCTATAATCAATTCTGCTCCCTGTAGAGCAAGGATGGTTGAAGGCAAAGAGTGCCACATATCCTCACAAATCAGCAGACCGATTTTACCATACTTTGTCGAGAAAGACACCACCTCACTCCCTGGACGAACAAATCTCGATTCGTCGAACACTCCATATGTTGGCAAAAATAGTTTTCTATGGATGTGTTTTACTTTGAACTGGTTCGAGACAGGTTCAAGGTAAGCTACGCTGTTAAAAGGGCCGCCCTTACCTTTTTCATAGAAACCTATGACAACGTCTGGACAGTTCGAAGGTGGAGGACCTAATACTTCCATTAGTTCCTCAGGAGATAGGGCAGCTTCCGAAACACCGCCCTCAAGGAAATACCCGGTCAGATTCGCTTCTGAAAACACTATGATATCTTTATCGTCAGTGGAATCTGCAATCACGGACCTAATTTTAGAAGCATTGCCTTGCAGGTCTGATTTTTGGGGTTTAATCTGTGCTAACCCGACCTTCATCTGCTTGTACTCTTTCGATCCTGTCATCAACAAAGTATCCTGGAAGAGAAAAAAAGAACTTTGGATAGGATGAATTTACACCGTTTCTGCAAAAATCCTATTCTTTTGTCCCCAAAACTATTAAACAGTTGGTCAAAAAATTTCTATGATATCGCGAATCTGTCTCTGCTTGATAACAACACTAGTTATTGCCCATCCGGTAGCAAGTCAATCTTCCAATCGATTTCAAGGGAATCAACAGAATTCTAACAGATCGGTCTCTCCTGGGGCCCAGATTTTTCTGAGTGCTATCGAAACAATCCGGAATTATGGATTAGAACAAATGGCTGACTCTGTTTTGTGGGACAAGGCAGTAAAGGGTTTGTTGAAGGAATTGAATGATCCCTACGCTCAGGCATATAATCCAATAGAATTCGACCAATTCAGAGAGAGTAATACTGGTGACTATGCGGGTATCGGAGTCCAGATAACCCACCTTAACGAATCTATCATGATTACGGCGGTTTTCACGTCCACTCCAGCAGAACGATCAGGATTGCAGGTGGGAGACAAAATCATCGGAGTCAATGAAGTCAGCACAGAGGGGTGGTCTACTGGTAATGTCTCTGATTCGATCAGAGGACAAATTGGAACCACCGTTGATGTAACTATAGCTAGGCAAGGCATTGGCACAGCAGTTACTTCTACTATCACTCGTGATAGTGTTCACGTAACAGCTGTAGTCGCTGATATTATTGATGATAATTTCGGTTATATAGCCTTGGATAGAGTTGCCAGAGGATCTGCAGATGAAGTTGAACAAGCTCTAGAGAAATTAAGAGGGACTCGTGGAATCGTTTTAGACTTGAGAGGAAATCCTGGAGGATATCTCGACGAATCTCTGAAGATTAGTGATTTATTTCTAGAAAGAGGGAGCCGATTAGCAAGTGCTGAGAGTAGAGCTCCAGGTGGCACAGGCAGGAACATGGATGAAGCTTGGGAAGCAAGAAGCCCAGATGTCATACCCGAGAAGCCTATTGTAATACTGGTAGATCGCTTCTCCGCTTCTGCTTCTGAAATTATTGCTGGCGCATTACAAGACCATGACAGAGCTTTAATCCTGGGCGAAAGAACTTTTGGTAAGGGGGTTTTTCAAAACGTCTTTCGTTTGAGTGACGACCGCCATTTGAGGCTGACCACAGGGGAGTGGTTTACTCCATTGGGAAGATCGTTGCACAGGCCTCGTAATGTTCAAGGGAGGACACTTCCAGAGGACCCAGATACATTTCCGATTATAATCACAGCTGGAGGTAGGAGCTTAAGCGGCGGCGGCGGCGTATTCCCGGACATATCAATAGCAAATGACACCCTGACTTCAAACGAGAGAGAGTTTCTTTCACAGATGGCTCGAAAACGGATTCCATTTGATCTTAAAATAGAGGAATTTGCGTTCGAACAATCAGAGGAGAATAGAGATAACGGTATAACAGATGCAGTACTAGGAGCGGACGCCTTCAAGCTATTCCTATCGACCTTGGAAGAAGAATCACAACTTGGAGCATTCCTCAGTACCGATGAAATACAAAAGTATTTGAGATGGAGGATACTTCCACGCATAGCTCAGAGAATGAACCAACTAGGCCGTTCGATTGAATTCCGCCTAGATCGAGATCCGGTTTTAAGTGAAGCCCTGCGCTTGCTAGGTAATTCCCGAAAACAATCAGATCTTTTTTTGGCCCCAGAAACCCTCAAGCCCAATCATTAAAACTATTTGAGCGGAAGTACTACTAAGATCATGACCTGGGATGGTGTTTCCTATGCATTTCCTGTAGATGCTTTCTATCAACATGAGTATACATTTGAGTAGTACTAATATCTGAGTGGCCAAGGAGCTCTTTGACGGATATCAAGTCTGCCCCACCCTCCAAAAGATGGGTAGCAAAAGTGTGACGAAACATGTGTGGACTTACGGATTTCTTCAACCCAACTGCTACACCTGCTGTTTTCACTAACTGATGAATGGCTCTAGTGGATAAACCTGCGCCTCTCTGATTTAAAAAAAGAATATCTGTTGAATTTCCGCACTGCAACTTCGGTCTGAGATCGCTGATGTAATGTTCGAGTGCCGAGCAACATTCAGACCCTATTGGTAGGACTCGCTCCTTAGACCCCTTTCCAAGCACTAGACATATTCGGTTTTCGAGATCAAGATTTGTTAAAGTGACACTGACAACTTCAGAGACTCTGGTACCTGTGGCATAAAGAAATTCCAAAATTGCCTTATCTCTCCAATAAAAAGAAGACTCAATGGACGGAGCATCGAGAATTTTTAACATTTCTCTGTGTGTCATAAATTTAGGAACTTTCTTGATCGATCTGGGGCTACTGATTTTACGGGTTGGATTCTCTGGAACGATGGCTTCGTGCTCCAAGAATGTAAAGTATGTTTTGAGAGCGGCCTGAGCTCGTTTGATAGAAGTGGGAGCGAGCTCAGATTTTCCCAGATACAACATAAAATCTCTTATATCTTGATCTGTGACCTGAGTAGCGCTCAGTTTATTTTTAGATAAAACAAACCATACCATTCGTAGTACTTCCCTCTCATATGCCACCAAAGTAGGGCGGGCAAGGCCTCTTTCAAAGTTTAAATGTTCCAGGAATTGATCCAAATAGAATCTGGATACGTCACTCGAGTGCTTTCTCATAAATCTTCAACACGACGGTTTCTCCACATCCGATAGTATCCCAGAACTATAACTATAGCTATTAAGCCGGCTACAATATCCAGCCGCATCTTTAATTCAACAGCTTTGTTTAAGTTTCTCCCTACAATCAACCCGACATATAATAGCAGGCTATACCATATGGCAGATGCCGAACCAATGGCGAGGCTGACTGTCAAAAAATTCATACGCATAATTCCGGCGACAACTGGGACAGCCACCCTGAGTCCCGGGAGAAATCGCGTGATAAATATCGCAAAAGCACCTCTCTCTCGACAAAATACACCCAACTCCATCAATCGCTGGTCATCTAAAAGCTGGCGTCTCTTAATTTGAGTCAAAAGTGGACGACCAAAGAGGAATCCTGCCCGGTAAGTCACCAGGGCGCTACCCACGTTCGCCATCCAGGTTGTCAAGAATAATGTTCCGAAGCTCAGGGTTCCACCAGTAGCGGCCAAGCCTCCTCCCAGGACAACAAAGGTGTCCGCTGGT
>TARA_B110000196_G_scaffold316824_1_pt1 | contig 11302 bp, 9 predicted proteins | sample TARA_B110000196 | Tara Oceans TARA_B110000196 (sample SAMEA4397072) | marine metagenome | biome: Polar Biome; feature: [MES] marine water layer (ENVO:01000295) within the mesopelagic zone...; material: water (ENVO:00002006), including particulate matter (ENVO:01000060) such as...... | reverse complement strand
TTATACCTTCCTTCAAAAGCTCGTTGACTTCATCTGCAGACAGGTTTTTTGTGGCAACGACTGCCTTCAGCGCGTCTACGATTTCAGTGGCATCATTCATATAGTCCTCACGAGTCTACACACCATTACCATTCATACATTATGTTAGCTTTTTCAACATCACAGAGTTGCACGTTTAACATTGTACCGTCCTTTAAGAGTATCTCTGCACTCTGTGAGCTATCTATCCCTCCCCCGACCTTCAATAACCGACCTTCAAAACGGGACTTTTTCCACTCACTCTGCGAGTGAGTTTGCACCACAACTGGTTCGCCTACAAATCGTTCCCAATCTTTGGGCCTAACGAGAGGCCGCTCCACTCCTGGTGACGACACCTCCAAAACATAATTTTCTGGCAAAACCTCTTCTTGCTCCAAACACTCTTCCAGGTATCTGCTAGCCTTCGCGCAATCTTCGATCGTAACACCCATATTAGACGATCCAAGCGTCACCCAATCAATCCTCAACCTGATTATTGGACGGCCAGAACTTCCAGACCATTCAATTAGAACAGGTTCGAATCCGATTTTTAAAAGCTCTCTTTCTATCCTTTTCGCTATTTGTTTTTTATCCAATACTAGGGCGTCTCCAGTTGCCAAAACCCAATGTTCCTAGAATAAAAAAGCGGGGGTCAACAACTCCCCCACTTACAAAATAACTGTCATTCTTCAGTCAATCTACGATTTGAAACTACTTAAACAGTCCAATATTTTCAAGGCTTTTGAGGTTCACCCTACTCACAGGGTTTGCAGGTCTTCCACCTCCAAAGTCCGGACTGTCTAAGATTTTTTTAAACAAGATCCTTGCCCTAATCCAACCTTTCTATCTTTGCTCCCAAGTCTCTAAGTCGCTCACCTATCCTCTCATACCCTCGTTCAATTTGACCTATGTTCTGGATTCGGCTTACACCGTCGGCGCCTAGAGCAGCTATGAGTAATGCCATACCCGCTCTAATGTCAGGACTTTCGAGGTTAGCAGGTCTTAGTCTCGAGGGACCAACCACAACAGCCCGATGAGGATCGCACAAAATAATCTGAGCTCCCATGGCTACTAGTTTGTCCGTAAAAAACATCCTGGATTCGAACATTTTTTCATGCACTAAAACCGTTCCGTTACACTGAGTAGCAGCCACTAGAGCAATAGAGGTTAGATCAGCCGGAAAAGCTGGCCATGGACCATCATCTATCTTGGGAAGTGACCCAAACGCGTCGTTGATTACATTTTTTTCAGAACCGCCAAAAACTCTTATATCAGACCCATTTATTTCGATGTCAACACCCAACCTTCTAAAAGCCAAAAAAGTACTTTTCATATGTTCTACAGGAGCGTCTTTAATCAATATTTCACTCCCAGTAACCCCGGCTAATCCGATAAAAGAGCCAGTTTCGATGTGGTCCATACCTATGGTAAAAGTAGTTCCATGCAGTTCCCTTACTCCTGATATTCTAAGTTGATTGCTCCCGACACCTTCGATCAATGCACCCATAGATATCAACATCAGGCACAAGTCCTGCACATGAGGTTCCGAAGCTGCATTCCTGATCCACGATTCTCCTTCGGATAATACAGCCGCCATAATAGCGTTCTCTGTAGCCGTCACCGATGGTTCGTCCAAGAAGATATCCGCTCCTTTGAGAGTACGACATTCTATTTCAAATCCAGAATTCAAACTCACGTCTGCCCCTAAGGACTCGAAGGCGAGAAAATGTGTATCCATCCTTCTTCTACCGATAACATCCCCTCCAGGTGGAGGCAGTCGTACTCGGCCGAAGCGAGCTAATAGGGGACCGGCCAAAAGTAGCGATGCCCTGATTTTTTGTGCCAATGCTTGGTCGATAGTCCCCGACCTTACAGATCTAGGGTCTATACACACAACGTTCTGGCCTTCCCAGGTTACTTCTGCACCCAAAGATTCCAGTATTTCCAACATAGTAACCACGTCGAGGATTCGCGGTATATTCTTGAGAATAGTCGGACTTGATCCGAGTAAGGATGCCGCAATAGCTGGCAAAGCTGCATTCTTATTCCCTTGTGGCCTTATTGCGCCGTACAAGCTCTGCCCTCCCTCTACCACAAAACTCGCCATATAATCCCCTTTCTTGTTCTTATATAGCCCTCTGGCACTCTATCTATTGGGCTTATGAACCCGCTGGAAAACTGGATACAGTAAGATATTGTACCTTAACACTCCCTAAAACCCCACAGGGTGTAGTATTGTTCATAATGTACTATCTTTCCAACATTCACCCTCATGTAGAACCTTATAACCTGGAAGAAAGATGCCTGACATAGACTTAATAGTTAACGTATCAATAATCTTCCTTGCAATAGTAGCAAGTATATTTTTGCTTGCTGGAGTATTTTTTATCTTACGACTAACCAAGACTCTCACCATTTTCTCTGAAAGTGTTGATCCTCTATTTCAAAAAGGGATCAAGATAGCTGACAATTTAGAATCGATCTCTGGAATGATTCGAGGCGACATTGAGGAAGCACACCAATCTTTCAGTGAATTGCTAAACGGATTAAAAACCGCATCCTCACAAATCGAAAAAAGAATCAGTGAATTCACTTCCTTGATAGGCTTGGTACATACAGAAATGGAATCGGCTTGGCTCGGGCTTACTGGAGTCCTGAAGTTCTTTGGGAAGAAACCATCTAGTGACCAAAATCACCCCCTAGAATCGAAGCCATCCTCTAATGATGTTTAAACCTTTTGGAGACTCCTCTCTGGACTGGCCACGCAGCCAGGAGAGGCCTTAAAGCTTTATTAGTAGTCCTTCTTCAGTCTTGCGTAGCGAGCCAGCAGTCTTTTTACTCCGACACTCTCAAAATCGATTTCAATCTTAAGATCTCTTCCGAATCCCGAGACAGAGCTGATCACACCAGAACCAAATTGATCGTGTGATACCATTTCACCTTTAACTAATCTCGGAAGATCTTGATTGAACTCTTGATCCTCAGTGAAATCGTAACTTTCGTTTGTATCACTGTCCCCGATAATATTCCTACCAGGCAAATCTCCTGATTTTCCTCCAAATACTTCAGTTCGATTGCCCTCCGATCTGCCGACAAGATGATTCTCTCTTTTTAGCAATGAATCAGGAATTGCTCTTAGAAAAGTGGACTGTGCCGCGTGAACTACTTCGCCTGCTCTCCATCTACGCTTAGCTCTTGTCAAGAAAAGACTGACTTTCGCTCTGGTAATTCCTACATAAAACAGCCTCCTTTCTTCCTCTAGTTCATCAAGTGAATCATACGCCCTGTGTAGAGGAAAAAGTCCGTCTTCCAATCCTGAAATGAATACATAGGGGAACTCCAATCCCTTTGCGCTATGCAATGTCATTAGTGTGATTTTTTCCAAACTGGTATCATGATTATCTATGTCCATCACTAGTGCTATCTCTTGGAGAAAAAGATCTAGCTCCGAAAATCCGTCATCAATCTTAACATCTAACTCTGGGACCAGATCTCTCCTGAAATCATGAGCTTTTGCAATCAGTTCTGTGACATTATTAGCGCGATCTTCTCCCTCCGATCCTTCGCTCGCAAGCTCTCTAAAAATACCAGACTCTTCTACTAATAGACCTAGCAGTTCTCCAACATGAGTGTTGTAGGCTATACTGGAATACTTTTGAATGAGATTGGCGAATTGGAGCAGAGATGCTGCTCCTCTAGGGCTAATACCTGGAATCTCCTCTGCTCTGATAGCACTTTCTAAATAACTAGTATTACTTTCTAGGGACCACATCCGAAGGCGCTCTAGGGTGCTTTTGCCGATGCCTTTCCTTGGGTAATTCACTACCCTCTCGAAGGCCGCTTTATCCACAGGGTTAGAAATCAACCTTAGGTAGGCCAGCACATCCTGGATCTCTCTGCGTTCATAAAATTTCGTTCCTCCTATAATTTGGTATGGTAAACCCTTCTTACTAAAAATATCTCCGATGACCCTAGATTGCGCGTTCGTTCGGTATAATATCGCAATTTCGCTAGCAGTCACTGATTTCTCAGTCATTAGGACGTTACCTATCTGATCTGCAATCCATTCAGCTTCCTCCTTCTCGCTGGTGACTGCAATGAGGGTGATCAATTCTCCCTGGGGTTTATCGGTGTAGAGGGTTTTACCTCTACGCTTAGTATTTTCTTGGATAACAGCATTGGCAGCAGCTAGGATCGCACCGCTTGATCGGTAATTTTGTTCCAGCCTCACCAATTTCGCTTCTCCGAAGTTTTGTTCGAATTCCAGAATGTTTCTGACATCAGCTCCACGCCATCCATAAATACTCTGGTCGTCATCACCTACTACCATGAGATTTTCATGCCCATGTGATAATAGTCTAAGAAATTGGATCTGGGCATTATTAGTATCCTGGAATTCGTCTACCAGTAAAAACTTGAACTTGTTCTGGTACGACCTTAACAATCCATCGTTGGATCTTAAGATTTCGACAGGCTTTACCAGGAGGTCATCGAAATCAAATGCGTTTTGGTCTTTCAGAGCCGTCTGATAACGGGGATAAATTTCTGATATCTTTCTTTTAAATATGTCTAGACCGTCCCCATTTTCTTCCAAATATTGTTGGGGACTCACAAGATTGTTCTTCAGGTCACTCAATTTATGAGCAATAATCTTAGGACTCCATCGCGCTGTATCCAATCCGATGGATTTAGCAGTGGATTTAACCAATCTGGCACTGTCTTGAGAATTAAAGATAGAGAATCGAGGCGTCCATCCTAGTAAGGGACTGTGTTGCCGAAGAAAGCGTGCACCTAAGCCATGGAAAGTGCCTAACCACATACCAATTGGAGCTTCTCCTAACAATCTATGGACTCTGTCTCTCATCTCTCCAGCAGCCTTATTAGTGAACGTGACTGCCAATATTGATTGTGGTGGTATGCCTCTCTGGCTTATAAGGTTTGCTATACGAGTTGTCAAAACTCTAGTTTTACCAGAACCAGCTCCTGCTAGCACCAATATGGGGCCCTCGAAGTGGCTGACTGCCTCTTTCTGCCTCCTGTTTAGCTGATCTATATTGGCATATCTATGCTTCATATAGACAGATTACCTTCTGCCCCAAAGGCGCCGAGCAAGTCTAAGAAATAAATTATGCTTAAACAGTAGAAATCGGCAGCCAAACGTCAAAACTCGCTCCTTCCCCTTGGCCGTCGACCAAATAAATATGGCCAGAGTGAGACCCTGTGATAATTCTCCGAGCCAGAGTTAGTCCCACGCCCCAACCAACTTCCTTGCCACTGACTCCGGCTTCAAAAATCCTATCTTTAAAATCTGGATCTACTCCTGGACCCGTATCTTCAATTGTAATCCTCAGCCATTTTGAGCTGTCCTTGATTACATTAATTCTGATCTCACCAGTTCGACCAGCCATTGCATCTAAAGAATTCTTTAAAACATTTTCCAATGCCCAAGATAAAAGGGTCTTGTTGCCCAAAATATTAGTTTCGATTTCAGGAGTGCTGATTTTTAATTCGATTCCCTGAGACAATCTAGGTAATCTTTTTTGCAAATACTCTTCCAAATCTGCTAAGACATCTGCAATATTAAGAATGACTAGGTCTGGGTCCCTGCCAATAATTTCAAATCGATGAGTAATCTTCTCCAACCTAATTAAGTCCTCCGATATTCCTGAATTGAGGGACTCTTCATCGATTGACCCAGGTCGGTAATCGATAGGGATTCTCATTAGCTCCAACCAGCCTTTCAAGGAAGAGATAGGTGTACCCAACTGGTGGGCCAGTTCTCTAGCCATTGCTGTCCAAGCTTTTTCCTGTTCAGCTTTTCGTTGGTACTTAATAACCAAAAATCCAATCAATGCAGTAATGAACAACCCACTCGCCTGGAGCAATGGTATCCACTTCAACCCAGTCACTTCTGGAGTATCGCCAAAATAGATCAAACTTCCCGTCACACCCATCACCGGCAGGTGACCATCAGATTCATACTGTTTAACTAGATTTCGCACTAATTCTTGGCCCTGTGGGGTATAAATATCAGTTTCAAAAGGTAAATTTTCAGTAGAAAATACCGTACCATCAGTGCCCATCCAGATCATAGGAATACCAGATTCTATGACAACTTCTTGTAGCTCAAAAAGGATTGTTTCAAAATTCCCGCTACTGGGAGGAGACACGCCCTGGGAAGCTGATTCAGTCACATCCGTGGACTGCATCAGCTCTTGAACAAGTGCGACCACCTCAGTCATGCGCTCTTCGCTTCGATGTAAGCCAACCACGGTTGATTGCGTATAGACTAAATACCAAACCAAAAGAGAAAGGAATAAACCAAATAGAAGTAGCGACCACCTATTGGAGTTCATTGGACATACCCCATCAGCTAAGTGTAACGCAAGATACTATGCCGAAATAACAGAAAGGCCCAACCGATCCTGGATAGCTTCTGGAACTTCGATCTCTCCACCAGCTGTCTGGTAAGTCTCGATAAGGGACACTAAAAGTCTCGGCAACGCCAAGGCAGAACCGTTCAAGGTATGGACAAACCTAGGTTTGTCGTTTTCTCCAGGTCTGAATCTGAGATCAGTCCTGCGTGCTTGAAAATCCGAAAAACTACTACAGCTCGAAACTTCCAACCACTGCTTCACCCCTGGAGACCAAACTTCAATGTCGTATGTCATTTCAGCAGAGAATCCGAGGTCTCCACCAGCCAGTTTCAGCACCCTATAGGTCAATCCCAAGGCATGCAAGATTGACTCGGCCTCCTTGGTTATTTCCTCTAGCGCTTGCCTGCTATTTTCTGGAGTGACGTAACGGACCAATTCTACCTTATCGAACTGATGCACTCGCAGGAGTCCTCTGTTTTCAGCGCCGGCAGCACCAGCTTCTCTTCTGAAACAGGGACTATAAGCTGTATATTGTACAGGCAACTCTTCGAAAGCCAACAATTCCCCCCTGTGTAGATTAGTCACTGGAACTTCTGCGGTTGGAATCAACCACAAATCATCTCTAACAGTTTGATACAGCTCTTCAGCAAATTTGGGCAATTGCCCAGTTCCAACCAAAGATTCCTGGGTGACCAAATAAGGTATCCGTAGTTCTATATAGCCATGGTGCTGAGTGTGGAGATCAAGCATGAAGTCAATCAAGCACCGTTGTAAAAGCGCTCCCTTCCCTTTCAGGACAGGAAATCCGGACCCAGATATTTTTGAGCCCCTCGGAAAATCCAGGATCCTTAATTTTTCTCCCAATTCCCAGTGTGGTTTTGGATCAAAATCGAACTGCTTGGGAGACCCCATCGTTCTAACAATCTCATTGTTTTCAATCCCACCACTTGGAACTTCCTCGTGTGGGATATTCGGAACAGTTAACATTAGGTTGTAGATCTGAGAATCAAGTTCTCTTATTCCTGAATCCAGCGTTGTGACTTTTTCTCCTAGTTTTCTCATCTCTAGTATTTTGTCGTCTGCCACCAAGCCATCTCTCACCATGACTCCGATTTCTTTAGAAGTTGTATTTCTTTTGGCTTTTAAAGTGTTAACCTCAACAAGTGCTTGTCTCTTTTTAATATCTAAATCAAGTATATTATCAAGCGTATTGGAGATCTCTGTGTCACCCCTTTTCGAAAGAGCCTCTTTCATTCCAGGAGCTCCTTCTCTGATTTTCCTGATATCTAGCACTGTATATCCTCAGTCTTTGGGCACAAGATTCAATTCCCCGCAAAGCTCATTTCTATCAAATATAAATGTAACAGTACCATTGGCTAATCTACTCTCAAGAGGTTGTAACTTTCCATAAAAAACACACAACATACCAAATTTATTTTTACCCCTATGTGTCTGGACTACATAGACAGAACCTGTCTCCACGGGAACCACTTCGTCGCTGGAGTAAAAAGATGTGTCGCTTGGAGCTTCAAGGACTTCGTCAAAATTCAAACCCGGCAAACGCATCATCTTTGCTTCGCTATCTATACCAAATACAGCGGGAGGTACAAATACTAGCTCTCCATTCCGACTATCGAGAAGAAAATCCCAATTTCCTGTGGCATTGGGATCTTCTATCTTCACCACCGTCCTTTCCACAAGATCAAAGCCAGATGGAAGGTTTAGTTCCGGGCGTGAGAGGGAATATATTGATGCTGTGTCAGGATTGGCTTCCGTCCACTTTAGATCAAACGGATTATCCCTACTACAACTCGTCAAATTCACTGATATAATGAAAGTCGATCCTAAAAACACCGACATTCGAAAAGTACGGTTGATTCTTTTCACTGGTTGCACCTTAATTTGTATTAAATTCAACGCTATTTGAAGGAGGTAAGACTGTCAACGCTTTATAGCTTCATTATAGTAACACCGCCTAATTACTTTCCCTGAAGAGGCAATCCATTTATCATCCAAATTATAAGTCCAACTCATTCTCACCACATCCTCAGAAGAAAAATTCCTTGGCACAATTCAAATCAGGTGTAGCCCCCAGCAACAATAAACATCTATATGTGACCATACTAGCGGGTGGGGCCGGTAGCAGATTTTGGCCGGCCAGCACAAAACTGAAGCCAAAACAACTATTGCCATTAGCGACAAGTCAACCCATGATAGTCGACACAGTCGACAGAGCTTTAAAATTGGTACCTCCAGAACGTATCCGAATTCTGGCAGGATCCCATCTTAATGAGAGTTTGCGGAGTCTCTTGCCAGAACTTCCAGCCGAATCATTCAAAATCGAACCTCAAGTGCGTGGAACCGCTGCTGCATTAACCTGGGCTTCCTGGGACATCTACAACTTGGACCCCGAGGCAGTGATTCTTTCACTTCATGCAGACCATATTATCAAACCTGAAGAAAAATTCCTAAGTCTGGTGGGAGACATAGTAGCTGTATTGAAAACCCATGACTTACTTTTCACTATCTCAGTTAATCCCGACCGTGAAGAAACGGGCTATGGCTATATTGAACCAGGCGACTGTTTCGCAATACAAGGAGAGACGAAGTCATTCAAGGTCAACTCCTTCAAGGAAAAACCCGACCTTGAATCAGTAAAGGAATACTTAAAAAAGGGATATCTTTGGAATAGCGGAATTTTTATCTGGAAAGCAAAAGTTTTTATTGATGAAATCTATTCCACTACACCAGAGATCTCCGACTTTATGTTCTACCTCAGCCAAAATAGACCAATCGATTTCTTTGAGCATATACCAACTATGACTGTGGACGAAGGCATTCTAGAGAGGAGCTCTCGAATAGCTACAGTTTTAGCGAATTTTCAGTGGGACGACGTAGGCACTTGGAGTTCACTGACACGCGTTAGAGAAACAGATGGAAATGGTAATGCGGTCATGGGGAATTGCGAGCTATTAGACACCAAAAACAGTGTGATCTATTCAGAAGATGTTACCTTCATAACCTATGGAATCCAGAACCTTGTCCTGATACAGGCAGGAGACGTCATCTTGGCGACTACTAAAAACCTGGCTGCAGACCTCAAGACTCTACTCAACAGCCTGCCAGATTCGAGTGCTGGCCCGGATTCTTAACTATGCTAAATTTCTACCTTTTTGACGACCAGAAAGCCCAGGATTGGTGTCCATTTACTTTAACCAGACCTGCTGGAGAGCTTACGCTCGGTTGCATGTCCATGAGAGAAAGAGGCGAACTTTTTTGGGGAGGACAGTGCCTGGGTTATATAACTAGCCAGAGCCTACATCACTTCGATGAGCCGGACACTCCCTCAGTAGTAGAGGCAGAAGACATTACCAGCGATGAACCCCTTATTCTATTTTTAAGTCGCGCAGTTCCGGATCTCAGCGACCATGATAGTGCAATCATTTCCCGGCTCCACTTGGATACGTCTCCCAAAACACTACTTATGGATGGAGAAACCGTTGGATGGTTCCTTCCAAGAGGTTTTTCTGGACCTGAGAACCTTGATTTACTCAATCCTTCACATTCGCCAAAGGCTTTTCCGGTTTTACAATTATCTGGCAGTGTCTTACATGACCTCTGGGATTTAGTATTAGAAAACGGGAAACAAATAGGCAGAGACTTGAACGCAATGTCATTTAGCCAACCTGAAGCGGGCCCTCTGCTCCCTGACGGGGTGACCTGCTTAGGGGACCATCTCATTTCTATACGAGAGGACGTTAATATGGATCCAAGGGTTCATCTGGATAGTACCCTTGGCCCTATTTTCATTTCTCCGGGAGTACGCATACATGCTTTCACTCACATAGCAGGACCCGCTTTCATTGGGCCCGGAACACGTCTGTTAGGTGGTTATATGAAAAATTTTACGGCAGGATCAGGGTGTAAGTTGCGGGGAGAAATCAGCAACTCTGTGATCATGGATTATACCAACAAGGCACACGATGGTTATCTCGGAAATTCCTATCTCGGAAGTTGGGTCAACTTGGGTGCACTTACGACAAATAGTGACCTCAAGAATAACTATGGTGAAATCAAAGTCTCTACTCCAAAGGGTCTTGTTAATACAGGAAATCAAAAACTCGGAATCTTTGTTGGCGATCACGTCAAAACTGGTATCGGTAGCCTACTTCCAGCGGGCTGCGTGATCGGCTGTGGCACAAACATTTTCGGAGGGGGTATGTCTCCTTCTGAAATACCAGCATTTAGCTGGGGAACTTGTGATAAACTAGGGGAATATGAGCTCCCTGCTTTTCTCGAGATGACTAATAAAGTCATGAGTCGTCGAGGACTATCACTCACATCAAAAGCTGAACAATTACTTATAACAGCTTGGGATGACACGCACTTGCAACGTATAACCAAGGTCAACCCATCATTGCAATAGCATAAGTATCTACTATGAAAGTCTGTTCACTAGGTAGCGGAAGTAAAGGGAATTCGACTCTCATAGAGTCTCACGACACGCGAATTTTAATTGACATCGGATTCAGTGGCAAAGAGACAGCTCGGCGATTACATGAAATCGAAGTGCCACCAGAATCTATCGACGCCATCCTGATTACCCATGACCATAGGGATCATACCTCAGGAGCCGGAATTTTCAGCCGCAGATACAACATACCTATTTATATAACAGCAAGCACACTAGAACAATGCAATGCGTTATTCACAGACAACGATTTTATTAAACTATACCAGCCTAGTCGAAGCTTCGTTGTTGACGGAATTACTGTCGAACCATTTTTGACCCTTCACGATGCAGTAGAACCGGTAGTATTCGCCTTGACCGATATTTCGAAACGATTCAAGGTAGGGATTGCCACCGATTTAGGTAAACCCACAGCTCAAGTTCGCCTGGCACTCAC
>TARA_B110000196_G_scaffold319977_1_pt1 | contig 11316 bp, 10 predicted proteins | sample TARA_B110000196 | Tara Oceans TARA_B110000196 (sample SAMEA4397072) | marine metagenome | biome: Polar Biome; feature: [MES] marine water layer (ENVO:01000295) within the mesopelagic zone...; material: water (ENVO:00002006), including particulate matter (ENVO:01000060) such... | reverse complement strand
TCAAAATTCCATTTACCAACAATATCTTGGGAAAAAGAGAAAATTGAGCATAAAACGAAAATAATGAAAAGGTAAATTTTCTTCATCTACTTCTCTTTTCGTTTGTTTATCTCATCTCTAATTGCAGATGCTTTTTCATAGTCTTCCGTTTCAATGGCTTTTTTCAGCATTGTTTGAAGTTTGCTTAAAGTAAAATCTTTCAATCCTTTATCTGAAGAAGTGTCGCTACCCTCCTCCTTAAAAATTATATCCTCTTCCAATGTTTTATCCAAAATAATACCAGCTTTGCTTAGCACCTGCTCATAAGTGAAAATAGGGCATTTAAAGCGAACAGCAAGTGCAACCGCATCAGAAGTTCTAGCGTCAATCTCCACTTCCTTTTTACCTTTTGATTTGCAGAAAAAAGAGGCATGAAAAATGCCTTCATTTAAGGTGTGAATTACCACTTTGCTAATAGTGATATCGAAATTATCGCTTATGCTTAAAAACAAATCGTGTGTAAGTGGTCTTTCAGGAGGATCAGAATCTTCCAGAGCTAAGGCGATAGAACGGGCCTCACACCAACCTATCACAATTGGTAATTGCCGTTTTCCTTCCATTTCATTCAACAGCAGAACATATGCATTGTTTTGCGAATCACTCGTTTTGAGTGCAGTAATATCCAGTTGAATTAACTTCAAATTTTAGTTTTTAAACTTCTTAATTTCTTCTATCATTTTTGGAACAACTTCAAAGGCATCTCCTACAATTCCATAGTCAGCTGCTTTAAAAAATGGAGCCTCTGGATCAGTATTTATTACAACCATTACTTTAGAGGAGTTTACGCCTGCTAAATGTTGAATTGCACCAGATATTCCGATAGCAATGTATAAATCAGGAGCGACTGCTTTTCCTGTTTGTCCAACATGCTCTCCATGAGGTCGCCAGCCAATATCAGCAACTGGTTTTGAACATGCGGTTGCAGCTCCTAAAAGTTCTGCTAATTCTTCTACCATTCCCCAGTTTTCTGGCCCTTTCAATCCTCTACCAGCTGAAACAATTATTTCTGCTTCTGCCAAGCTGATTTTGCCAGTCGCTATTTCTTCTCCTTCAATAGTAATGTTGCCACTTCCTACTCCGCTTATTTTTTCAATGTTACAATTTCCTCCACATTCCACTAATCCTAATGCATTTGGCGCCAAGCTAAGAATAGCTTTTTCTGTATTTATGATTGTTTTTTCAATGGCTTTCCCTGAGAAAGCTTTCCTGCTTACTTGCAAAGGAGAAGTGTTAGATGGAAGAGAAATTACATTAGAGCTTATTCCAGCTTTTAGTTTTATTGCCAAGCGTGGAGCAATCATTTTTGAAGTATAGGTGCTTGCAAAAATAATGATGCTTGCATCTGTGGCATGTTCCGCAAAAAGATTTGCAGTTGTCTGACTATCTCCTTTGCTTATACCACTTGCTGAAAGCACTTTGCTAGCACCATAATTTCCAAGTTTTTCTAGTTCATCATTCGTCACTTCTCCAAAAGACAATGCAACTACATCTGTTCCTAATAGTTTTGCAGTTTCACTTGCGTAGGATACCGCCTCAAAAGTACTTTTTCTAAAATTTCCTTTCCAACTTTCTGTATATACTAATACTGACATATTTTATTAAATAACTTTTGCCTGATTGTGAAGTAAGCTAACTAGCTCCGCTTCATTTCCGGCATCTACTAATTTACAAGTACTTTTTTCTGCTGGTTTTTCAAAACTTTCTGATGATGTTAAACTTAGCTCTGAGGATGGTTCAATTACCTGTAAAGGCTTTGAGCGTGCTTGCATAATACCTCTCATATTCGGAATTCTTAAATCGCTCTCTTCTACTAATCCTTTTTGTCCACCAATAACAAGGGGCAAGTTTGCTGAGAGATTTTCTTTTCCACCATCAATTTCTCTACTTAATTTTGCAGTATTTCCATCCATTTTCAATCCATTACAAGCATTTACAAAAGGGAGATTTAATATTTCGGCAATCATTCCACCAACAGCTCCTCCATTATAATCAATGGATTCTCTACCTGCAATTATTAAATCTGCTGGATTTTCTTTTAAGTAAGAGCAAATTGCATTAGCAGTAAAATAACTATCTGTTGGTATTGCATTTATTCTTATAGCGGAATCAGCACCAATGGCAAGGGCTTTTCTCATTACCGGCTCAACTGATGCGTCCCCCACTGTGATTACTATTACTTGTCCCCCTTTTTTTTCTTTTAGCATCATGGCTTTTGTTAAGCCAAATTCATCATAAGGATTGATAACAAATTGTATTCCACTGCTATCAAATTTACTTCCATTTTCCGAAAAACTAATTTTGGAAGTAGTGTCAGGCACACTACTAATACATACTACTATATTCATACTTTCTTTTATAATTTAGTTAAGGTGTGCAAATTTAATGAAAATAAGCAGAATAATAAGAAGGGGATTTTTATTTTTTAGAGAGCGTAATAGAAAGTAGTTATTTATTTCACTTTTTCAATTAAAATATTACTTTTGCACCCCAAAATACAGATAAAGAAATATTAATTAAATCTAGAAAAAAATGGAAATTATTGTAAAGTTCTTACCTCTATTTGGAATCTTAGCATTGGGCTTTGTATTCTGGAAAAATGCTTGGGTAACCAAGCAAGATGAAGGTGATGAAAAAATGAAAAGAATTGCAAAAAATATTGCTGATGGAGCAATGTCATTCTTGAAAGCCGAATACAAAGTATTGGCAATATTTGTTGCGGCAGTTGCCGTGCTTTTATACTTTAAAGGAAATGCAGAAGATGGCTCGAATGGAATGGTAGCAGTATCATTTTTTGTTGGCGCTATCTGTTCAGCATTAGCTGGATTTATTGGAATGAAAGCTGCTACAAAAGCGAATGTAAGAACCACACAAGCTGCTCGAACATCTCTTGGAAGCGCTTTAGAAGTTGCTTTTGCAGGTGGTGCCGTAATGGGATTGGGTGTTGTAGGATTAGGAGTGTTAGGATTGAGTGGATTATTCATGTTATATAGTGGACAAGGATGGGAATTAAATGAAATATTAAATGTGCTTTCAGGCTTTTCACTGGGAGCTTCTTCCATTGCACTTTTCGCTCGTGTAGGTGGAGGTATATATACCAAAGCTGCTGATGTTGGTGCTGATTTAGTTGGAAAAGTAGAAGCAGGAATACCTGAAGATCATCCACTGAATCCAGCAACTATTGCTGACAATGTTGGAGATAATGTTGGGGATGTTGCCGGTATGGGTGCTGACCTTTTTGAATCTTATGTAGGTTCCATTATTGCGACAATGGTTTTAGGTGCAGTTTATGCTACCCTGCCAGAATTTTCAAGTAATTTTGATGGATTAGGAGCAGTTTATTTACCATTGGTTTTAGCTGCAGTTGGTATTGTGATGTCAATTATAGGTACATTCTTTGTAAAAGTAAAAGATGGGGGCTCTCCACATGCAGCATTAAATATTGGTGAGTTTGGTTCTGCAGGAATGATGCTCGTAGCTTCTTACTTTATCATTAACGCAATGCTCCCTGAAACCTGGATTGAAGGGGGTGTGCAATACACTGCAATGGGTGTTTTCTGGGCAACTATTGCTGGTTTAGTAGCTGGTTTAGCTGTCGGAAAAGTAACTGAATACTATACAGGAACGGGATACAAACCGGTAAATTCCATTGTTGAACAATCAGAAACCGGAGCTGCAACCACAATTATTGCAGGATTGGGAGTTGGGATGATGTCAACTGCTATTCCTATTTTATTAATAGCTGCTGCCATTTTGGTTTCACATGGCTTTGCAGGACTTTATGGTATTGCAATTGCTGCTGTTGGAATGCTTGCAAATACAGGAATTCAGTTAGCTGTGGATGCTTATGGTCCTATTTCAGATAATGCTGGTGGTATTGCTGAAATGGCTGAATTACCACCTGAGGTAAGACAAAGAACTGATAAATTAGATGCTGTTGGTAATACAACTGCTGCCATTGGTAAAGGTTTTGCCATTGCTTCTGCAGCTCTTACTGCCTTGGCCCTGTTTGCTGCCTTTATGAAAACAGCTGGTGTTGATACTATTAATGTAGCAGACCCCAAAGTTATGGCTGGGCTTTTAATTGGAGGAATGCTTCCTTTTGTGTTTTCTGCACTTTCAATGAATGCCGTAGGAAGAGCTGCAATGGCCATGATTGAAGAAGTTAGAAGACAATTTAGAGATATTCCTGAATTGAAAGCAGCACTAGAAGTAATGCGTAAATACGATTCGGATATGAGTAAAGCAACACCAGAAGATAGAGCAATTTTTGATGCTGCTGATGGAGTTGCAGAATACGATAAATGTGTAGATATTTCAACCAAAGCATCTATTAAAGAAATGGTATTGCCAGGATTGCTAGCAATAGCAGTTCCTGTTGCTATTGGCTTTGTTGGAGGAGCAGAAATGTTAGGAGGACTTTTGGCAGGGGTTACTACTTGCGGAGTACTTATGGCAATTTTCCAATCTAATGCTGGTGGCGCTTGGGATAACGCTAAAAAAATGATTGAAGAGCAAGGAAAGAAAGGAACAGAAGCTCATAAAGCTGCTGTGGTTGGTGATACAGTTGGCGATCCTTTTAAAGATACTTCTGGTCCGTCATTAAATATTTTATTGAAATTAATGTCAGTTGTAGCATTGGTAATTGCACCATCTATATCCAATGTTGGAGCGACTGATAATTATGATTATGAAATGACAGATATTGATATAATGGAGGGAAACATGATGGTACAACAAGAGAATTTTGATGTTACTAAGCTTCAATTTGAATGTAATGATTATCAAGTAGAGTTTGATGGATCAACAATTACACTTGTAATGAATACGGCAGGAATTAAAAGTAAAGAATTAGGCGGTATTTTATCAACAAAAGAATATTTAAACGCAAAAGAGAATCCTGTATTAGAGTTTTTTGCTGAAGATGTAAATAAAAACCAAAAAGATAAATATCAGTATGTGGTAAGCGGAAAGATGAAAACAAAGTCATTAACTTTTCTAGAAGGACAGACTCAGCTGATGTTTAATTATGATCTGAAAACCAAAAAGCTAGTCGGTGAGCTTAGGTTTGCTAAGCCAGAGCATTTTGAAAAAATAAAAGGTATTGCTATTGGCATACTGTTAGATTAATTTACAATTAACTAATAAAAAAGAGGGCTTTACCCTCTTTTTTTATGTTTATTTTTTAATAAGTAGTTTTTTTAAGCTGTCTTGAAAAGTCCATGAATTTCAGCATCAATCTTATTAATGACCTCTCCTAAATCTTCTTCACTTTCAGAAAAATTAATATCATCTACATCTACTATAAGTAGTTTTCCTTTGGTATATTCTGATATCCATGCTTCATAGCGTTCGTTAAGTCGAGTTAGGTAATCCAAGCGAATGGAGTTTTCGTAATCTCTTCCTCTTTTTTGAATCTGGCTTACCAAAGTAGAAGTAGAAGCTCTTAAATAAATAAGTAAATCCGGACCTTGAATAAAGGAGTCCATCAAATTAAATAGTTGTTGGTAATTATCAAAATCTCGTGTGCTCATCAGCCCCATTGTATGCAGATTTGGTGCAAAAATAAAGGCGTCCTCATAGATGGTTCTATCCTGAATAAAATCTTTTCCGCTTGCTTTTATACTCAACACTTGCCGAAAGCGACTATTCAAGAAATAAACCTGCAAATTGAATGACCACCTTTGCATTTCTTTGTAAAAATCATTTAAATAAGGATTGTTTTCTACATCTTCATAATGGGCTTCCCATTTATAGTGTTTAGAAAGCTTTGTAGTAAGGGTGGTTTTTCCTGAGCCAATATTTCCGGCAATTGCTACATGCATATTTTTAAAATTTTGACTAAAATAGAAAAAGAAGAGAAATATAGGAATGTAGAATTAGGGTATTTTGATAATCGTTAATAAGTTTTTTACAAATGCGAAATATTCCGCTAGTTCATTTTTAATATTTCCTCTACAATTTCTCGATTATTTGAAAGTCTTGGCACCTTATTTTGCCCTCCTAATTTTCCTTTTTTTGCCAGCCACCTATAAAAAACCCCACTTTTTAAGCTTTCTATTTTTGGCATTTGTAAAATCAAATCATTTGTTCGTTTTGCCTGATAATCGGAATTAATAGTTTGTAAAAAATTATCTATCTCTTTGGTAAAAATATCCAAATCTTTTGGCTGTTTTTCAAATTCAATAAGCCATTGATGCGCTCCAGAAATATTTTCTTTTATATAAAGTGGCGCTACTGTAAATTCTTTGATTGTGGTTTTGGTTTTTCTACAAGCATGCTTTAAAGCATTTTCGGCATTTTCAACTACCAACTCCTCTCCAAAAGCGTTAATGAAACTTTTTGTTCTGCCAATAATTTTTATTCTGAATGGCGAAAGATTTGTAAAACAAATAGTATCGCCAATTAAGTATCGCCAAAGCCCAGCATTTGTTGTTATCACCAAAGCGTAAGTTGTATTAAGTTTTACCTGATCTAATCTTATCGTTTTTCTACTTCCTTTTTTAAAATTTTCCATGGCAATAAACTCATAGAAAATACCATAATCTAACATTAGTAATATTTCGTTAGTGTTTGTTTGGTCCTGAATTCCAAAATACCCTTCTGAAGCATTATAGCATTCCATGTAATTCATCTTTGGGCTTGGAATAATTTTTTGGAATTGCTCTTTGTAAGGAGAAAAGTTCATTCCACCATGCATATAAAGCTCAAGATTTGGCCATACTTCTAAAATATTATCGGCTCCAGTTTTTTCCAAAATTTTGTTTAGTAAAATTAGCATCCATGACGGCACACCTGTTAAACTGCTGACATCTTCTTTTACTGCTTGCTGTACAATTTTCTTTAATTTTTCCTCCCATTTAGGAAGTAGGGCAGTTGCTAAATCTGGCGTCCGGTGCATGTTTACCCAAAAAGGGAAATTATTAATTAGGATTGCAGACAAATCGCCATCCATGTATTCTTTCGCAGGGTTTTGATACTGTGAGCCGCCAAGCATTAATCCCATTCCATTAAAAAAAGTAGTTTCCGGATTGTTATTGCAATAAATTGAAAGCATGTCTTTTCCCGCTTTGTAGTGGCACTCCTCTAATGCTTGCTGTGTAATAGGGATGTATTTGCTTTTAGCATTGGTTGTACCTGATGATTTTGCAAACCATTTAATTTTTCCTGGCCAGAGAATATTGTCCTCTCCTTCTCTCAGTTTTTTGATATAAGGATAAAATTCTTCATAGGTTTTTACCTCTACACTGTTTTTAAATTCTTCATAAGATTTGATGGAATTAAAGCCATGAGCCTTGCCAAATTCCGTTTTTTTTGCACTACCAATAAGGTTTAGCAAAAGCTCATCTTGAACGGCAAAAGGATATTTTAAAAACAATTCAATCTGATGAATGCGCTTTTTCATCATCCAAGAAAGAAAAGAGTTTTTAAATGGTATTTTCATTTTGATTTAATATTTTTATTGCTCTAAAATTACAAAAAATTATGATGAAAGATACGCTAAAAAAAATGGATACAAATTTGCAGAATGTAGTGCAATACAGATTAGATATTCATGGCGAAAACATCTTGATGAACGACTTGATTGGCAAGCAAATAAAAATTGAGTGGAGCGGAGTAGTAATTTGTGGTTGTGGTAAGAAAATGAAGAAATTTTATCGTTCCGGATTTTGTTATGAGTGTTTTTACGATTCTCCTCTTGCCTCTCAATCTATTTTTAAACCTGAACTTTGCACTGCTCATTTAGGGATTGAAGAAAGAGATTTGCAGTGGGAAAAAACTTTTCAATTGGCCCCCCATTATGTTTATTTGGCAAATTCATCAGGGATAAAAGTGGGGATTACAAGAGGAACACAAGGTGTGATTAGGTGGATGGATCAAGGGGCGAGTCAAGCCATTTTGTTTGCGGAAGTTCCCAACAGAAGATTTTCAGGCGACATTGAAGTTGAACTGAAAAAGTATGTGGATGATGTTACCAATTGGCGAAAAATGCTTTCCGGAATTCCTCAACCAGTCGATTTGGTAAAAATGAAAGATAAACTTTCTGTTTATGTCCCTGAGGAATTAAAACAATATATTTTGCCAGATAATACAGTAACTGAGATTAATTATCCTGTAAGGGGATATCCAAAAAAAATAAATAGCACAAAATTGGAAAGAACACCAACTATTGAAGGGGAGTTAAAAGGAATAAAAGGACAATATTTATTATTGGATGGCGACAGGGTTTTTAATATCCGCTCGCATGAAGGATATATCTCCAAATTCTCTTATCAAGAAATTGCCCAGGGAAGATTGTTCTAATTAATCTCCAAAATAAAAGGCATTCTTGTTTGGATCTTTTCGCCTTTTAATAAACTTTCAATTGGCTTAATGTATTTACTATTCACCCCAAAATATTTTGCGATATAATTTGTTTCTCCGCCAGTAATTTCTTTAATAAATGATTCAAGAGGATCTTCTTTTTGTGGTAAGGAAACAATACGGTAATCATCCAATTTTGCCAAATGCGCAGCAATGTCAATAGCCGTTTCCAAGCCACCCAAAACATCCACTAGTCCTAATCGTTTTGCATCATAACCAGTCCAAACCCTGCCTTGCCCAATATCATCCACAGCAGCAGTGCTCATATTTCTTCCTTCCGCTACATGGGAAATGAAAGTAGCGTAAATATCCTCAACATGATCCTGAATTTTTGCTCTTTCAAAAGAAGTCAATCTTCTATGCATACCTCCAAAATCAGCATGTTTGCTTGTATTTACTGTATCAATAGTAATTCCTAATTTGTTTTTGTAAAAATGTTGCAAATTAGGTATTAAGCCAAACACTCCAATAGAGCCAGTAATTGTAGTAGGATTTGCCACAATAGTGTCGGCAGCACAAGCAATGTAATAACCGCCACTTGCAGCTAAATCGCCCATAGAAATTACAAGTGGTTTTTCCGCTTTTGCCAATGTTGTCTCTCGCCAAATTACATCTGATGCAAGGGCACTTCCTCCAGGAGAATTTACTCTTAAAACAATTGCTTTTACTTTTTCATCTTCTCTAGCCTCTTTAATTGCTTTTGCGGTAGTTTCAGAACCAATACTTTTTAAATCTCCTTTGCCAGAGTTTATTTCTCCTGTTGCATAAATAATAGCAATTTTATCTCGGCTAATTTTACCTTGCCTTTCTACTTTAGCATTATTGTATTTTGAAAGTGAAATCAACTGCAATTTTGCTTCCTCTCCCAGTTTACCTTTTAACTTATTTTCTAGTTCATCTTGGTAAATAAGAGCGTCTACAAAATTATTTTCCAAACAATTAGCTGCAGTGTTGAGTTCTAAATTATCGGCTAATTTTTCTACTCTACTAAGAGTTAATCCTCTTTGGCTGGCAATAGAATCCAGAATATTATTCGAGATAGTGGTTAGTAGTAAGGAGATCTGCTCTCGGTTTGCCTTGCTCATTTTATCCAAAATAAATGGCTCGATTGCACTTTTGAATTTTCCATGCCTAATTACTTGAGCTTCTATATCCAACTTTTCCAGAAGCTCTTTAAAGAATATAATTTGAGCTGAGAGACCTTTGAGTTCAAAAATACCTTCAGGATTTAAAAAAATTTCATCTGCAACAGAGGATAGATAATATCCATTTTGCGAATAATTTTCAGCATAAGAGATAATAAATTTCCCGGTTGTTTTAAAATCTAACAATTTATTTCTGATTTCCTCTGTTTGGGAAATACCAGCATTTACAAAGGGAACATTCAGGTAAATTCCTTTTATTCTGTCATCTTTTTTTGCTTTTTCAATATTGTCCAAAATGCTTTTGAATTCTATTTCTGTTTCAGGATCCATATTGGTGATGGATAAATTTTCAAAAGGATTGTCAGAGGCGCGCTCCACAATTGGCTTGGACAAAGTTATTTTCAAAATGGAGTTTGCTTTTACTTTGGCTTCTTTATCGCTATCCAAGGCAGAAATAGCAATACTGATTATACCGATAAATAACAATACCACCACTACTACCGAAAGCACAACACCGACTATTGTGGACAATACATTTTTAAGAAAAGATTTCATTTTTTAATTTTTGTAAGGGTTAAAATTTTGATGGCTAAAAGTAATAAATAAAACAATATAATCTTTTCCTATTTCTTATATTTGGGCTTTTATATTTTGATGAATAATAAAGTTTTTTTACAATTGGGTTCTAATATGGGTGGGCGAGAGGAATATTTGCAAAATGCTTATAAGCTTTTGGCAGAGGAAATTGGCGCAATTCAAAAAGAATCCAAAATTTATGAGAGCGTTCCTTGGGGAGTGGAAAACCAAAATAATTTTCTAAATCAAGTTTTGGAAATAAAAAGCGAATTTTCAGCTGAAGAAGTATTGGAAAAGGTTTTACAAATAGAAGATAAACTTGGGCGCATCAGAAATGAAAAATGGGGAGAGCGCATTATTGATATTGATATTTTGTTTTATAATGATTTGATTGTAGAAGAAGAAGGGATTTGTATTCCTCACATCCATTTGCAAAGCAGAAAATTTGTGCTTATTCCACTTCATGAAATTGCCCCCAATTTCATCCATCCCAAATATAATAAAACTATAGATGAGCTTTTACAAGAGTGTAAGGATACCGAAAAGGTAGAGATTTATGCAGTATAATTTTATTTGTATTGAAGGGAATATTGGTGCCGGAAAAACTTCCTTGGCCAAAAAGATTTCAGAAGATTGTAATGCACGATTAATTTTAGAGGAGTTTGCTAACAATCCTTTTTTGCCAAATTTTTATAAAGAGCCAGAAAAATACGCATTTCCATTAGAGCTTTTTTTTATGGCTGAGCGCTACAAACAACTAAAAGAAGTAATGGTGCAGGAAATATTTTCCTCTTTTACCGTTTCTGATTATTTCTTTATCAAATCACGGCTATTTGCACAAAACAATTTATCAAAAGATGAGCTCACCCTTTTTTATCGTCTTTTCGATATTATGCTTGCCTCTTTGCCCAAGCCTGATTTACTTGTTTATTTGCATGCCGATATTCAATGTTTGCAAAAAAACATCAAAAAAAGAGACAGAACTTATGAGCAAGATATAACAGATGGCTATCTCTTAAAAATTCAAAAAAAGTATTTGGATTTTTTCAAAACACAAAATGATTTTCCAGTTTTAATAATTGATGTAACAGATACTGATTTTGTACAGAATGATGTGGTTTACCAAAAGATAGTTTCCGCAATAAAAAAGCCATATTCATTGGGAGTACATCAGCTTAGATTGAAATAAAAAAAA
>TARA_B110000196_G_scaffold307365_1_pt1 | contig 11367 bp, 10 predicted proteins | sample TARA_B110000196 | Tara Oceans TARA_B110000196 (sample SAMEA4397072) | marine metagenome | biome: Polar Biome; feature: [MES] marine water layer (ENVO:01000295) within the mesopelagic zone...; material: water (ENVO:00002006), including particulate matter (ENVO:01000060) such... | reverse complement strand
TTACAATTTTAGGTCCTGATGGGACAGGAAAAACAACTTTGGCTAGGGCATTAGCAGAAAAGATAGACGGCTTAGACTATGTGTATTTTGGATATAATAAAGAAATTAGGGATTATCAATTTTTCAATTCATTTGTAAAATCGGAACCAAAAAATATTTTAAAAAGAATTATCCGAAAAGGAGTGCGATTTATTAATGACTTATATGTATTTAGATCTGCTAAGAAAAATCATATTATATCTGACAGATGCCCGATTGATAGTTATGTTAATACAAAAATACAAGGTAGAAAATTAAGATATTATTATTCATTAATCTTAAAAATTTCACCTAATCCAATTTTTGTTATCCTTCTTGAAGGAGATAGTCAAACAATTTATAACCGAAAAAAAGAAATTTCTGAGTATCACATACAGAGTGCAATCAAATATTATAAAGAATATTTGATATCTAATAAGATATCTCATTTTGTAATTGACACTACACAGAATGACATTGCTGCCACTTACAATTTAGCAATGGAAGAATTAAAACAATATTTAAAATGAAAAAGAAAATTGATTATTTCTTTTCATTATTAGATGATAATGCTATAAAATACTATTTACTAAGACCAATTGATTTTAGTGATACCATAAAAGATATTGATTTTGTACTTTGTAAAGAGGATTATTCTAAATTAAAAGAAGTATTGAGTAATAGCGGAATGAAATTAAAATATAAACCCCCTAATGCAAATAGTTCTATCCAACTTTTAGCAGATGAACTTCTATTGGACATTAAGTTTGATATTTGTTTTTTACCAAGAAAATCATTGGTAATTCAAAAAGCAGTCCCTTATGTGTCAGTTAAATATATTTCAGAAAATATATTAGTACCCAATGTAAGGGAAGAGATTCTATTTACCTTTTGGACATATCATTTATTTTTAGATAAAGAAATGCCAAGTAAATCTAGTACATTTGAGGTGTATAAAAATATTTATCAGAAAACATGGAAGCATTACTTAGCATCTGATTTTTTTAAGAAATGGACAATTTTGATTTTTAATGAACTAAAAAGTAAAACTGCAAAGCAGTTATTAGAGCGTTATTTTCTAGAAGGATTGAAATCAGATGAAGCGGAAATCAATAGAAAATTAAAATCTCTTGTATTAGAAAATAATATGCAATTAAAGCTGAAATATCTTTTTGATAAGATTAAATATGGTATGTTTAGGCGATTAGGTAGATATGAAAATTATAGAGCAATTAAATAAATTACCGATAAATAAAGGTGAATATCTGGTTTTACCAAATATAGATACTCCGTTCTTTATTATTCCAATGACATCAAAGAGGGCTTTTCAAAAAGCAATCAGCTTTATCAAACCAAAAAATAAATATGGTTGGCTTAAAAAATTTGTGTTGGGTTATTTGCCTTTTGTTTTAATAAGATTTTTTTTCCCAACAATTAAAATAGCAACTAAAATTACTAATGTAACTACTCGGTTAATCTTACCATGGAATCAGGATTTTAATAACAAGTTTGTTATTTTTAATCTTGGGGAGAAACCATCTTTAATAAAGATAGGATTTAATAACGCAAGTAAATTAATTCAAAATGAGCATAAAGTAATTACTGAATATTTTAATGATAATGAGATATTTCCTAAGGTTATTAATTATCAGTTAAATGAAGAATATAGTATTTTGGAAACTGCTTTTTATAAAGGTAATCATCCTAAAATTTTACCACAAACGATTATTGAGTTTTTTAATTCAAAATACAATGATTGTAAGTCAGTATCTTTTAAAGACCATCCTTATGTTAAAAAAATGATGAATCTAATTTTCGAGAAATTAAATAATAATAAAGATACTTTAAGGTGGCTTTCTGAATATGTTTCAAAATTTAAAGATGAACAAATTTTTATTTCATTAATGCATGGAGATTGTACATTAACAAATATTATCGTTGAAAATAATAATATTAAGCTTATTGATTGGGAAGAATGTATAGAAGATGGCATCCCAATTGACATAACTTATTTTAATTTTAGAAAGCAAATAGATGATAATGAAAAGTGGGAAATAAAAGAGGTGATAGATTTTTTAGTTGTACTACATTATATTTATTTCCAATGCAGATATAATAATATTCTAAGGGTAAATTCTATTGTTTTAGCACAAGAGTTTGTAAGCATAGAAAAATGAGCTCACCAACAAATAATTATAAATTATATACTTATGTAATAGATAGGATTATTTTCATTTTATTGTTTTTAATGCTCTTTATAGATATTTTTAATGGTTTTATGTTGCATAAAAATATTTTGTTACCTATATCTATAAGTCAGCTATATAAATTGGTTTTCCTTACTGTTTTATTTTCTTCTTTTATTTTTCATGCCCCTCAGAAGTTAATTTATATTCTCCTGTTTTTTTCATTGCTTTTATGTGGCCCTTTAATAGGAGTGTTATTTCATGCTAATAGTGGTTTCTTTTCTGAAATTGTTTTAATTTTTAAATTACTAACCCCTCTAATTACTTATTTCTATTTTAGAAGTTTAATAAATAGAGATTCGCCTTTTTTTATTAGAAATATTAAAAGATTAGTTATCCTGGATTTTCTAATTATTTCTGTAAATATGTTGCTTGGCGCTTTTGGTTTTGGCTATGAGCAATATATAAGTTATACATCTGGGGAAGCAATAGGTACAGTAGGTTATTTTTATGCTGGCAATGAGTTGTCGATATTAATGATTATAGTATTTTCTTTAATAGCCCTTTTTACTTGGCTGAAATATAAAAAGAGTTATATTTTTATTGCAACATTTTTATTGTTGTTATCCTTATTAAAAGCTACAAAAGCTGCTATTTTAGGGGTTTTGATTATTGTAGTTGCAGTTCCTTTTGTAGTTGGGTTTCGAAAGACAATTCATAAATATATTGTTACTAATTTATTGATGTTTATAATCCTGCCAATAATTAGTTATCTATTATATGTTGGGGTTGTTCAGACAGGACTATATGCTAAGATTTTAGGTAGTTTTGAAAAGTATGATATTTTAACTTTTATTTATTCAAACAGAAATAATTTTGCAGTTAATGGTTGGGAAGTGTTTAATTCTCAATATTCTTTATTTGAACAGTTGTTTGGTGTGGGACAACAACATTATATGAAACTTGCAATAAAATCGGCTGAAATTGATGTGATTGATGTGTTGTTTTATTATGGTTATTTTGGATTATTATTTTTATTAGGACTTATTGCTACTATGTTTGTAAAAAGTTTTGTTCAAATTCGTAAAAAGTCCTTTATTTTTGCGAGATATTCTTTGTTTATGATAGCATTATTATTTATAATTTCTTTAATAGCAGGGCATACATTCTTTTCAGGATTAGCAGGACCTTTTATAGGTCTAATTTTTGCATTCCCATATTATAAAATTATTAAATGAAAGTATTAATTATTTCAAACATGTATCCTTCTATTCAGAAACCTTATGCAGGGATTTTTGTAAAGAATCAATATGAAGCTTTATTGCAAAATATAGGGAAAAATGATAGTGTAGATATTTTTGCTATGCAAAGAACTTTTACTTCTTCTGTCGGGAGCATTTTAAAATACTTTAAAGCATTTGTTGAATTTACTCCAAATTATTTTAAAAAATATGAAGTGCTTCATTTGCACTTTTTTTATCCCTTAATATTTTTAGGGTATTTGTATAAAATGATTTATCCCAAGACAAAAGTGGTAGTAACTTTTCATGGATCAGATATTACTACACATATAAATGGAGGTTTAAATCAGAAGATATTTAAGTTTCTCTCCAAGTGCATTGATGTGCCTATTGCTGTTGGAGAAGATTTGGCAAATGAAATAACTAATAAATTGGAATTAAAAGTAAAAGAAATTATTTCGGCAGGAGTAAATCAAGATGTTTTTAAACCGTTACAATTAAATAAAAAATATGACTTTATTTTTGTTGGGTCATTTATTAATAGAAAAGGGCTTGATTTATTGCTAAAAGCAATTGAAATGATTGATGATAAAAAAATCAGATATTGTATTGTTGGTTCTGGTGAGTTAGAGCAAGATGTCATTAATGTTCAAAGAAATAATACTATAACACTTTTGAAGAATCAAAGCCAACAGCAATTATGTGAGTTGTATAATCAATCTAAGTATTTTATTCTTCCTTCAAGGGATGAGCCATTTGGCTTGGTTGCAACAGAATCTATGTTTTGTTCAACCCCTGCGATTGTGTCAAATATTGGTGGCTTGAAAAGTCAAGTTGAAGATAATAAAAATGGCTTTCTTATTCCTGAACTTTCATCAAAAGTAGTTGCTAATACAATTGCTAAGGCATATCGTTTGTCGGAAGATAAGTATACTGTGTTGGTATCAAATGCTTCTAAATCAAATAAAGATCATAGTATGCAATCAATAATTAATAAGTTAATTAAAATTTATCAAGATGATTAAGAAAATTTGCTACATTTTTTATTATGCATTAATCATGCATTTACCACATTCAAGATATTTAAAAATTATGAATAAGATTAGAGTTTTTTATATTATTCATGTCCTTGGTGCAATGAAACACGGTAAAAGTGCTCGCTTTCAGAATAATGTTTACATAGGAGGCCCCAGTGCTGTAAGTATTGGTAAAGATTGCCAGATAAATGAATATGTGTTTTTACAAGGCGCAATAATAGGTGATAATGTCATGATAGCACCTTATGTTGCACTTATAGCGAATAAAAAGGAGGTAAATACAACTGATATCCTTATGAGTACAGTGGAAAAAGAAAAGGGCTTGAAAGTAATAATTGAGGATGATGTTTGGATTGGAAGAAATACAATTGTAATGCCAGGTGTTAAAATAGGAAAGGGAAGTATTATTGGAGCCGGCTCTGTTGTAACAAAGGATGTAGAGCCTATGTCGGTAATGGGAGGTGTTCCCGCAAAATTAATCAAGAAAAGAATTTAGTGCTGAAAAATACTGTAATCTACGTAATGGGAGCTGGGAGAAGCGGTACAACAGCTCTTGCTACTTTTTTGGGTAATAATAATGAGATTCAAAATATTGGAGAAATGCATCAGTTTTTTGAGTATTTAGAGGAGCGAAAAGAATGTTCTTGTGGTGATCAATTGCAAAAATGCGAGTTTTGGGATAACAAAATTTCTAATAATTTAATTCAATCTTCTACAAAAAATAGAATTTTATCAGAAAAGTTTGAATCTCATTCTAGTATTGTTAAGCATATTTTACAACTATTTAGTAAAAAAGAAATAGAGGAATATATAGAGATTCATCAACAATTATTAAACACCATTCAGTTAGATAGTGAAAAAACTACACTGCTTGATTCCTCAAAATATATTGGAAGAGCATTAGCATTAGATAAGTTAGAGAATATAGATTTAAAAGTGATTTATGTAGTGCGTGATCTTAGAGGAGTGATAAATTCTTTTTCTAAAAATGTGCAAACTTCAAAATCGCCACTGAGTACTATTGTATATTATTTAGTTGTAAATAGTGTTTCAGAATTTGTTGCTAAAATTTTACTAAGAAAAAAGGTTGTGAAAATTAGATATGAGGATTTAGTTAATAATCCTTTGCAAGTTTTTTCAAGACTAGAAACATTTTTAAAATTGGATTTAACAGATGTAAAAAATAAAATTATAGACAAACAACCGTTTTCGTTAGGGCATATTGTTGGTGGAAATAGGTTAAAGAAAAATAAAGAAATTTATTTTAGAAAAGATGTAAGTTGGGAGGATAAATTTTCCTTCTTAGAAAGGGTTAGTTATTATATTCTTGCTTTTCCTATTATGTTTTTAAATAGATATAAGTTGTGAGAAAAATATTAATAACATTAGATTATGAGTTGTTTTTTGGCAAGTCTGGTTCAATAGAAAGAACAATTATTAATCCTACCAAAAAGTTGATTTCTATTTTAGATAGGCATAAAATTAAAGCGTCTTTTTTTGTGGATTCAGGTTACCTTATTAAGTTAAAAGAATATATGCAAAATTTTGAAGGTTTGAAAAAAGATTATGATTTGATTAGTCAGCAAATTCAAAAACTATCCAAAGAAGGACATGATATTCAATTGCATATACACCCCCATTGGGAAGACAGTATTTATGATGGGGAACAATGGGTTTTTGACACAAATCGCTATAAGTTGTCAGACTTCTCTGAACTAGAAATTGATAATATTGTAAAGCGGTACAGTATTTTTCTAGAAGAAATTACAAATTTAAAGCCTACAACATTCAGAGCAGGAGGTTGGTGTATTCAGCCATTTGATAAAATAGCGAATGCTCTAAAAAAGTATGGAATCCGTATCGATAGTACAGTTTATTATAATGGTAAAAACACAACCCCTTCAAAATCATTTGATTTTACTGATGCTTCACAAAAAGATAATTGGAAATTTTCTAATGACCCATTAATTGAAGATGAAGATGGATATTTTTTAGAAATTCCAATTTCATCAGTTAAAACGCCTTTATTTTTCTATTTCAGGTTTATTTTGAATAAGTTTTTTGGAGGAAAAAATCACCAATCATTTGGGGATGGCTTTGCAATTAGTAATTCTAAAAAACAAATATTTGAGTTATTATTAAAACCTTCCTTTTCTGTCGCCTCTATTGATGGCTATAAAGCATCTTTATTAAATAGATGTACAAAACAAAATAAAGAACAATTGGTGTTAATTGGACACCCAAAGGCATTCACTCCTTTTTCATTAAAAGCGTTAGACACCTTCATTAGTAAAAGACAGAATGATAGTATTTTTATCACTTATTCAAATTATAATGAATAAAAAAATCAACTTCCTCAATATTCCTATTGATGCAATAACCATGCAACAAACTTTGCAAAGAGTAGAAAACGCAATTACCTCTAACAAACAGATTCACCATACTGTTGTAAATGCAGGAAAGGTGGTGCTGATGCAAACAGATAAGGAACTAGAGAAAAGTGTGGTGGATGCTGATATAATAAATGCAGACGGACAAGCAATAGTTTGGGCAGCAAATCTGTTAGGCCAAAAATTACCTGAGCGTGTTTCTGGTATTGATTTAATGGAAGAACTGGTAAAAAGTTCTCATGAAAAAGGATATAAATGCTTCTTTTTTGGAGCAACAGAAAAAGTGGTTAAAAAATTAGTAACCATTTATAAAACGCAATATTCAGAAGATATAATTGCAGGATACAGAAATGGATATTATGATAAAAGCCAAGAAGAAAATATAGCAAATCAGATTGCAGAAAGTGGTGCAAATATGTTGTTTGTAGCCATCATCTCTCCTAAAAAAGAGATTTTTTTGAATAGGTATAAAACGCAATTACAGAATGTAAATTTTATAATGGGTGTAGGTGGTAGTTTTGATGTTATTGCGAGAAAAGTAAAGCGGGCTCCAATTTGGATGCAAAACCTAGGGTTGGAGTGGTTCTATCGTTTTTTGCAAGAACCTAAAAGGATGTGGAAGCGTTATTTAATTGGAAATACTAAGTTTTCAATTTTAGTACTAAAAGAATTTTTTAGGAAGAAAAATTAGATTTATCTCTATTATTGCAATAATGAATTTTAAGAAAAATAAAATAACTGTTATTGGCCTTGGCTATGTGGGGTTGCCACTTGCTACAGAATTTGCAAAAAAATACAAAGTGATTGGTTTTGATATTGATAAATCTAGAATAATGGAGCTAAAAAATGGAGAGGATAAAACGGGAGAAATAAATATTTTGGACTTTGAGAAAGTTTTTAAAACAAACTCAAAAGAGTTCTTGGCTGCTGAGAGTGGTCTTTTTTTAAGCAATAATTCAAAGGATATTACAGAAACTAATATTTATATCGTTACCGTTCCTACTCCAATAAATAATAAAAAACAACCAGATTTATTTCATCTTTTATCTGCTTCCAAAATGATAAGTAAAGCATTAAAAAAAGAGGATATTGTTATTTACGAATCAACCGTTTATCCTGGGTGCACGGAGGAGGATTGTGTTCCTATTTTAGAAAATGGAAGTGGACTGAAATATAATAAGGACTTTTATTGCGGTTATTCCCCAGAGAGAATTAGCCCTGGAGATAAAAAAAATACACTTACAAAAATAATAAAAGTCACTTCTGGCTCTAATGCAGAAACCGCCATAAAAGTAGATGAGCTTTACAAATCTATTATAAAAGCGGGCACTCATTTAGCCCCAAGTATAAAGGTAGCAGAAGCATCCAAATCCATTGAAAATGCCCAAAGGGACTTGAATATTTCCTTTGTAAATGAGTTGGCTTTCATTTTTGATAAAATGAATATTGATACCCATGAAGTGTTGGAAGCGGCTGGCACCAAATGGAATTTTCTACCCTTTTCTCCAGGTTTGGTTGGAGGACATTGCATAAGTGTTGATCCTTATTATTTGACTTATAAATCAGAAAAATTGGGCTATAAACCAGATGTAATTTTATCTGGAAGAAATGTGAATGATAAAATGGGAAAGTTTGTGGCTTCAAAAGTGGTGAAGTTAATGCTTGGAAAACAAATGCAAGTAAAAGATGCTAATGTGTTGATTTTAGGCATTACATTTAAAGAGAATTGCCCTGATATTCGTAACACCAAAATTTTAGATGTTTATAATGAGTTGATTTCCTTTGGAGCTAAGGTGGACGTATTTGATTCTGTGGCAAACAAAGAGGATGTGAAAAAGGAATTAAAGATTGATTTGATAGCAGATTTTTATAAAAAGAATTATGCTGCTATTATTTTAGCAGTTGCACATAATAGTTTTAAATCCATTGATTTTTCACAATTACACAATGAATCTACTGTAGTTTTTGATGCAAAATCTTTTATCGATCCTAAGTATATTGATGGAAGATTATAAAATTTTCTACTTTTACAAAAAATTAATTTAAGTTGAAGGGCTACTCACGATATTTTTGGGCTATACATTTTGCAGGCGATTTGCTTTTTATCAATATCGCTTTTATAGTTACTTATTATATAAAGTTTGAAACTTTTCTGTTTTCTGATAAGTACAAATTTCTACTTCTTATTTTTAATTTCATCTGGACGCTTACCGCCTTTTTGCTAAAACTATATGATATAAAAAGCGTCAGAAGATTAGATAGGGTGCTTTTTAATTTATTCAAAGCTGCACTTATAAATGGATTAGTATTATCAGGAATTTTATTTTCTCTAAAAGCCTCTACCTTTTCTCGTGAGCATCTGTATGCTACTTATGCTTTTTCCTTTGGAGCAGTTTTGGTCTGGCGAATACTTGCTTTACAACTTATTCATTTTTTCAGGAAATCGGGCTTTAATTACAAAAGAGTAATCCTGATTGGAGGAGGGAATGTGGCAAAACAAATTTATAATTACATTCATAAAAAGGATATTTTCGGAATTCGTTTGCTAGGAATATTTTCTGAAAATGACATTAGTTTTGAGGCAAAAGAAGGGATTAAGAAAGGAAACTTTGAGGATATTGAGGACTTTGCAATCAAAAATGATGTGGATGAAATTTACTATACTCTGCCACTAACTTATACCGCTAAAATAAAAGAGTTCATTTCTTTTGCTGATAAAAATATGATTCGTTTCAAAATTATTCCTGATTTTAGAAGCTTCCCTTTTAAAAGAGTAAATATTGATTTTTTTGAGGATGTGCCAGTGATTACTTTTCGGCAAGAGCCACTTACCGATATTGTAAATCAGATGCTAAAACGAGCATTTGATGTAGTTTTTTCCCTTCTGGTTATTGTGCTTTTACTCTCTTGGCTTTATCCACTTATAACGCTTCTAATCAAGTTATCTTCCAAAGGACCGGTACTTTTCAAGCAAGTTCGTTCCGGCTTAAACAATGAAGAGTTTATGTGTTTTAAGTTTAGGTCTATGGCTCAAAATGAAGATGCTGACAATTTGCAAGCAACAAAAGGAGATACAAGAATTACCAAAATCGGTTCTTTTTTGCGTAAATCATCTTTGGATGAAATGCCACAATTTATAAATGTATTAATGGGAGATATGTCGGTGGTAGGACCAAGGCCACATATGCTAAAACATACGGAAGAATATTCTGCACTTATTGGGAAATATATGGTGCGTCAGCTAGTAAAACCAGGAATTACAGGAGTTGCACAAGTAAAGGGCTATAGAGGAGAAACCAAAGAATTAAAAGATATGGAAGGAAGAGTAAGGGCAGATGTTTGGTATATTGAAAATTGGTCCTTGGCTTTGGATATTAATCTTGTAGCACTAACGGTATGGAATGTAATAAAAGGAGATGAAAAGGCCTATTAGTATTTTTCTTTTACTTTTTTTCTCCACTAATTTGCTCTCTCAAAATGCATTTTCTTCTCTTTATTATGGTTCTAGATTAAAAGCAAATACTACTTCTTTCTCTCCCACTTTATCAGAAGGAGAGTTGCAAAATAGTTTTTTAGGATTTACTGCTTCATCCATAATTTCTTATTCCAAAAGTTTTGGAGAATCGGATTTTGATTATCATTCCTTTGGGTTTTCTTTAGCTTATAAAGGCAATAGTAAATTAAGTTTTTCACTTGACTATGAAAAATTCAAAGGACAGCAAACTAGCTTTATCAATGATTATTTAGAAGAATTCCATGTTTTCCCTGGAAGAGGAGAAATAGAAAAGAAAGGGGAGAGGTATACTTTTAAAGATTTTAATTATAGAATTGCTTATAACATTAGCAATCATTTTGATGTAGAGTTTGGACAAAGCAAACATTTTATTGGAAGCGGTTATCGTTCCCTTTTACTTTCGGATAATAGCAGTAATTCCCCTTTTTTGCGCTTTACAACTACTTTTTGGAAAGTGAGATATACTAATCTTTACACCACTTTTATTGATATTTATGATTATCCAAAAAAGAGAAAAAAGCATGCCACTTTTCATTATTTGAACTTGCAACTTTTGGATAATCTTACCATTGGAATTTTTGAAAGTGTTATTTGGCAAGCAAAAGTTGAAGATTATAATAGGGGTTATGAATTAGCATATTTAAATCCAATCATTTTTTACCGTCCTGTTGAGTTTTCAATGGGCTCCAATAAAGGCAATGTTTTGATGGGAGCCAATCTCAATTTTTCCTTCAAACAATATATTTTGTATGGGCAAGTTTTACTAGATGATTTAAATATATCTCGCCAAAAGGATAGAGATGAAAATTATTCTGGAGGATTTTTTCAAAACAAATTCGCTTATCAATTAGGTGTAAAAGCCAATGAGCCATTTAATGTAAAAAAGGTGTTTGCATTAGCAGAATACAACCAAGTCCAGCCCTATACTTATGCTCACAAAATCCCAATGCAAAATTATACGCACCTCAATCAAGCGCTTGC
>TARA_B110000196_G_scaffold300848_1_pt1 | contig 11423 bp, 7 predicted proteins | sample TARA_B110000196 | Tara Oceans TARA_B110000196 (sample SAMEA4397072) | marine metagenome | biome: Polar Biome; feature: [MES] marine water layer (ENVO:01000295) within the mesopelagic zone...; material: water (ENVO:00002006), including particulate matter (ENVO:01000060) such as...... | reverse complement strand
AACCTAGCCCTCTGTCTGCATTCAATAGGGGGACCCTATACTCGGCTGATCCCGCCCAAGCATATCGTCCAGAACGTGCGCCTTCGAAGTACCCTCTAATCGGATAGAGGAATCTCCTTATGGGGACAACCTCTAGATTGCCCAACATTAAAGCGTTCCCTGGAACACCTCCCACAGTAAAGTGCTGACTATTAGCTCCTGGCCCTTTGGCGGCTCCAAAGGACAATTTCAATGAAGCGACATGATTCGAAAAACCAGGCCCAGGAATACTCCTGTGTACACTGACGCGCCCGAATAAATCATTGAAACTTCTATCTGCTCCGATAGCCCCTGTTTGAGTATCAATGGTGGCGAGATCCCTACTAGTTCTTACCCTCAACAGAGAACTCAACCCTGACTCCACACCCATGGAAAACGCAAAAGATCTAGCAGTACTATACTGTAGCAAAGCACCCAATTCTAGCATGCGACTCTTAGCAGCATCCCGAACATTATCTGAATCGATTTCAGCCAGTTGAAGGGCCTCCCACCTGTAACTAGCGGACAAAGTGGCAATGCTTCGATTCCGACTATGTCTCCTCAAAAACATACTGGAAACATCCAAACGTCTTTCTCTCATCAAGGCCAGATGATCTACCTGTCCATTCGGATCACTCCGAAAAAACCCAGAACTCCTGTAGTTTTGACTGGCGCCCAGATTAAACACTGGGTTCGCCAAACCAGAATACCTGTAAGAGGTTGCCACATCTGTTTGCCCAGTATTACGCAGACTGACGCCAAACCCATATGCATGCTTCCCTACCAGATCGCTACCTCCAGTAGAAATCCCAAAGCCAGGCCCCAAAACCTTTACAGGCAGATTGTTCCTATCCTGAATCTTCCGAGTTTCTGCCGGCTGATAAATTGGATACCAGTAGCGAGGTCGCATCGTCTTTACTGCTTGATAAGAGGTTGACTCAATATCTACTTGATCGGTGCTTTGCTCAGCCAGAGTTCGAATGTTAAAACGAAGAGATCGGGGGAAAGGTTCAAACCAAGAATCTGGATCGAAAGAAATGCGTCTAATCTTCCAGCCATCATGGTGATAGCTGGAGAAATATACCCACTCCCCATTCGGATCCACCGAGGGATACTCGAACCCACCTAAAGTGTTAGTGATTTGTAGAACCGAGCCCCCTCTGCCGGAGTTTGCATCTATTCCTACAGCATAAATATTGGAAATCCCACTACGATCTGATGACCACAATATCCAGCGCCCATCTGGAGACCAGCTGGGCGATCTGTCCACCGCTCTGTCTTGAGTTACTTCATGAACTACAACACCAGTGCTATCCATGACAATCAAGTCATAAAAACCGCCGATCTGCCAGCGACTTACAGCCAACCAACGTCCATCTGGAGACCATGCTGGAAAAGCCCAGTGCTCTAGGGACTTAAAAGAAGTCAATGGTTGGATAGTGCCAGATACAACATCAATCCGTACAAGTCGGTTTGTACCTTGACCATCTTGGACTGCTATGATGTCTTTTCCATTGGGAGATATAGTGGGCTGATGAATCCTAGAACCCTTACTGATCCATGATTCAGTACCGTCCATATCCACCTTGATCAACCCAGAGCGTAGTCGATAGGTGTCCTGAAATTCCATCCGGGATGCAAGAAGTGTTCCATCTGGGAACCAGGCTATGTCAGACAAATCACTAAGACGCAATAGTTTTTGTTGATCGCTTCCTTCAGGGTCAGAAATTCTTAATTGCACGTCTGATCGACCGTCAGACCTCACGAATGCTAGATTGCTTCCGTCTGGAGATATCCTCGGATTGATGGTAAGATAACCCCCGGTGGTTATAGGCTGACTCTTAGTCAAAGGAGCCAGTTCCGCCAAAGAGTCCGCTAAGCTTCGATAGTCTAAAGACAATCCATCCTGCCATTCGGACCAAGCTTCCGAAAAGTTAATGCCGAAGACTTTTTGAGCCACTGAATTCTGAAGGAACTGGATGGGCAACCATTGGCCGGCCATAACGTCCACGAATTCACCAATCTTTTCTTCGCCATATTGTTTACGAAGATAGTCTATGAAGGACCCACCATAAATGTAACTGCGAGCACCTGCAGGCCAGTTGGGAGAAGCTCCGGACACTTGATCCAACCTCTGAAAACTACTCTCAAGTATCCCTGTCCGAAGTACCATGCCAAAGTAAGTTCCATTGAGCCTACCGGATCCCTTAACTGATTCATAGTAAGTAGCCAAGCCTTCTTTCACCCAGGTTGGGCTACTCAAACCCGGAAATGCGGGCCATCCCGGCCAAGCGCTCCCAAAAATTCGGCGGACCAAGCTTCCCAGAGACTTGGTATGGTCAAATTGCAAAATATGAGAAAGTTCGTGAGTAATTAAGAGATCCATCCAGTCGTCAAAATAAGACAGAGTCCCCTCCATAGGTGGCCGCACATAAACCACTATGGTGTTGTACGGTATCGGAGTGGCGTACCCATTGCTTGAATCGGTATGATCGGTAATCAGTAACTCTATACGGGGGCCAGCATATTCCAGGAATTGTGTATTCAAGAGTTCAAAAGCGCCCTCAGCTTTAGCAGCCGCACTTCTTGCCAAAGGCTCCAATCCAGAAGGAAAAGTCACGCTGAAGTGTTCGGTTTCTATATTACGCCAATTTTCGTCCGGTGGAACCTGAGCTTGGACTGGGATGGGCATGGTCACCAGACTCAAAATTGCCGCCAGGCTGGTAACCCAACTAAAAAACGTCACTACTTGCCTCAGTTAGTGGATCTGCTAAAATCGGAACCCACAAATTCGACGAGACCGTAGATTGAATCGGTTGATCCCTCAAGAACCCAGAAGGGCATGATTGCAATCCCTCTGAAGCAGGCACTAAATCAATATGGTCTCCTAAGAATTGATTTCCGCCTCTTATTCCTAGGATTGCAGTGTATTCTGATGGATTTCCGACAATTCCGATGCTACAAAATGCTTCTGGACGGAATCTCACGACTGACCCAACATAAGTTTCTCCCAATCGATCCAATCGATCCAAGACAACATACCGAATCCCTCTCTCATCAGCTTCCTTTAGAAATCGCTTATAATCTTGTGAGAAAGGATAGGTTCTGCTCTGCACACCTGACAAAGTATAAAAAATCCTTGGCTTTCTAGAGAAAACAGCTGATCCTTCTGGCACATTCTCCCCTAACCACTCTGCCGCTGAAACGAACTCCTGGAACCCTGAATTATAGCAACTAAAAGACCCCATATCTGATACCGCTCTCCTACACTCCCGAGCGTTACCTGTCGATTCATACCAACTATTTACCGATGGTGCTAGAAACAGTAGGACTAATGAAACACAGGACACCATCCCTAACCACGGGGACTTTGTTCGGAAACTTTTAGCTATTGCATCTCCAGCATAGAGTAGGATCAGTGGGTATAGAGGGAGGGCAAAACGATCACCAGACCAAACCACCGGCCAAGAGAGTATCAACAGTAAGTACAAGGGGAAAAAAAACTCACTAACTCCAGCACGATATCGCAATCTCTTGAACCAACCTATTGAAGCAGTCAGAAAAACTAGGGGGCCCAAAAATTTGGAACCTCCTTCACTCCAACTAGACAATCCCTGAGGAAAATATAGGAAGATATACTTCGACATATTTGTAAGGATTCTAGTTAAAAAATCTAATATATTAATTCCTCCCAACTCTGGTTGATATGGGTCAACCAAGAAAAACTCTGATACATACTGACCAGTCGGAGCTCCTTGAGTGAATGACAACCAAGCCAAACTTGGCAAAGTCACAGCGAACAGGAATATGGCTAAGATTTTCCACTGCTTTTTAAGCGCCAAAGTTCCCAAAATACCCAAAACAATTGGGATTCCAGCAGTCCTGGTGAACAAGGCCAGAATAGCAGATGAGCATCCCACAAATAGCCAAGACCAGTGGTGCCCCCTCTCTTCCCAACGTTCAAAAGCCCAAAAACAACACAGGGTGAGAGTTAAGAATAGGGGGTCAGAAAGGATCCAATTACTAGACCAGAGTATCGCTGGAGAAAAGATTAGCACACTGCAAACACATAATGCCAATCCTGCCATATGTCGAGAGCGTACCCAATCAAACATTATGGCCAATGATATGGTGGTAAAAACAACTGAGAGCAGCTTGAATGCGACCCATGACTTAACACCTAGCAACATAGCCAAAGCAAGGACAAAAGGATAAACAGGTGGATACTTAGTATGAATTGGAGTTTCTGGATCCCACAATTCCACATAACCAGAACCCGAAACAATTGAGTAGGCGAGAGAAAGATATCCAGCATTATCCCCACCAGTATGGGGCGAGGGATTGAAACCAGAAAAGGCAACTATAAAGCTAACAAGGGCCACCGCCAAGACCATCCACCTACCAGTAAATCTCAGAGTGTTCACCAAGTCAACCCAGGCGTCAAACTACCTAAGATTCTACCACCAGAGCTACCTGTGGCAAATGGCATATTCGTTGCAAGTCCATTTAGATATCCCCAAGCAAGAACTGCGAAAGACAAAGCTTCTCTGGCATCAGGATTAATTCCCAATTCAAACCCGTGTCGTATTGTAATCGTTTTTAATTCTGCTTCTATGGCTGCGACCAGTGAAGGATTGTGAACTCCACCGCCCAGCAGAAACATCTCATCTACTCCTCTGGGTATTACCCAAGTTTGATATGCCTCGCCAATCGATTTCGCAGTAAAAACGGTCAAGGTCGCTATCACATCACACCAGGAAATCTCGTTTCGGTCTGGTTCGAATCGCTCGATAATCTGGTCAATCAAATCTGCTCCAAATCGTTCCCTGCCCGTAGACTTGGGCGGAGGCATGACCAAAAAATCATCATTCATCAGAAAAGACAGGATGTCTTCATTGATTGATCCCTGGATGGCGAGAAGACCGTCTCTATCGAAATCTTCTTGATAGTTGGTTGCTCTCCGAGTGGCTTCATTCATGAGTGCGACGCCCGGACCAGTATCGAAGGCAATCAAATCTTCTCTGGATTCCTTCTTGGGAAGCCAAGTAACGTTGGCCATTCCGCCAAGGTTCTGAAGAGCCCTTCGATGATCACGTGAAGAAAACATCAACCAATCAGGCCAGGAAACCAAAGGAGCTCCTTGACCGCCAGCCGCCATATCTCTACTTCTGAAGTCACTGATAACTGATGCCCCGGTGTATTCGGCTAGAGTTGCCGGATCACCCAACTGAAGAGTACTACCGCGATACTCGTCAGTTGGTGGTATATGCCAGAAAGTCTGACCGTGAGAACCAATAGCCCTTAGACTTGAAGAGTGAACACTAGCTGAATCACACAATTCACATACCACTGCTCCAAGTTTTTCGCCGAGGGAAGCATTCAGTTGACAGAGTGATTTCGGAGTCCCGTTCTCAATGGATTCATGCAAGCTATTCCTATATTCCTTATCGTAAGGCCTGCTCATAAAGGCAATCTGATTCCAATAAAAATCATCTGCGGTAGTGCCACCAATCTCGACCAAGGCAGCATCAATTCCGTCAAGAGATGTGCCAGACATAAGCCCCACAAAAAGATTTTTAGAATTCAACTCAAACGTCTCCCGGTTCGTATCGGTCAAAAACTTTTTTGACAAACCCCCCAGCTTCGTCCAACAAGCTCTTAGCTTGAGAGGGACCTATCCCTAAACGTCCCATCGTCAAAGCAATTTTAATATTGCCTTCGGCTCTATCAATCAAAGCCGAGGCATCAGCCTGATCCACCTCTAAAATTGTCACGACCATACGTTCAGCACGATCTCTCAATTTTTCACAATTAGATTGGAGATCGACCATAAAGTTTCCAAATACTTTCCCTGTCTTTACCATTGCCCCTGTACTAATCGTGTTCAAAACCATTTTCGTGGCTGTTCCAGCTTTCATGCGGGTCGACCCCGTAATCACTTCAGGCCCCACGAGTATGGCAACTACTATCTCATATTTTTTCAGAAATTCCTCAGTGGGAATTGTACATAGTAATAGGCCAGTTTTAGCACCTCTGTGACTTGCTCGATCCAATGCTCCATGTACGAAGGGGGTTGTCCCAGAGGCAGCAATTCCGAGGACAAAATCATTAGGGCCGACATTGCACATGTCCATCTCGGCAGCCCCCTTTCTGGGACTGTCCTCTTCCGACTCTTTGGAAGAAACGAGAGCTGCATACCCTCCCGCAATGATACCTTTCACAAGTTCGGGGTTTGACCCAAATGTTGGCGGCATCTCAGATGCATCCAACACACCCAATCTTCCAGACGTTCCTGCTCCCACATAAATCAACCGTCCTCCTGCCACAAACGCTTCTGTCACTAGGTCGATAGTCCTGGCTATTTCCATACGCTGACGGCTGACGGCTTCAGCTACCAGACGATCTTCTCTATTAATGAGATCAACCAGTTCCAGTGATGTAAATCCATCCATTTCGGAAGAGAGAGGATTTCTCTGCTCAGTCAGCCTGTCATCTAACATGACTCACTAATAGTCTCCAGTTGCTTAAATGTGAAAACGTCAGTTTTTCTACTTGCGGTCCTACACCTAGTGAGACAAGCTAACGGGTACGTTTTTACTCCAGCAACTATAAAGCCCAAGGATAAGGTTTGAATTTACTAGAACGATCAAAAACCATCGCTGAGGACCTCGTGATAATTCGCCGTGACTTGCACCAGCACCCAGAACTTTCATTCCAGGAAACACGCACAGCCAGCATAGCTTCTGCGGAAATGGAGCGACTTGGTTTGAAGGTTAAAACGAGCGTCGGGAAAACGGGCGTGGTAGCTGACCTTGAAAACGGTGATGGACCCGTCATCTGCCTGAGAGCTGATATGGACGCTCTTCCTATCACTGAAGCGAACGACCATGAATTTGTGTCTCAAAACCCGGGAATCATGCACGCCTGTGGTCACGACGGGCACGTAGCTGGATTGATTGGAGCTGCTCGACTACTGACCGAAGAAAAACATTCAGGTTCACTGCCAAGCGGATCCATAAGATTTCTTTTCCAACCTTCTGAAGAATGCACCGATGAAGATGGTCTTAGTGGAGCGATGAGAATGGTCCAAGAAGGAGCCATGGAAGGAGTAACCGCGGTTGTCGGGCTTCACATCGGTGGGAATCTCCCGTCAGGAAAGCTTTTTTTTGCCTCAGGACCAATAATGGCTGGTGCAGAGGAAGTGACCGTTAACATCACGGGGAAGAGTAGTCATGCGGCACTTCCGAACAGTGGGATAGATGCCCTAGTCCTAGCTGCTCAAGGAATAGTCACGGCTCAACAAGGTGTATCTCGAAATCTATCACCAATGGATTCTGGAGTATTGACCTTTGGGACTATCCACGGAGGTACAGCAAGCAATGTTTTAGCCGATCTCGTCACCTTAGAGGGAACTATCAGATTTTTCTCTGAAGAAGTCAGGAAAAAACTGGAAGACCATCTATACAATTCATTTCGAATGTTGGAAACACTGGGGGCGCAGGTATCAATCGAACTTGGACCTCATTATCTGCCAGTGATAAACAACACTCAGATTACAAATTACCTCAAGGCAGCATCAGCAGACCTTATAGAAGAAGCAAATATTCTCCCTCTAAAACCTATGATGTTTGCAGAAGATTTTTCTTTTTTTTCTAGTGCAATTCCAGGATCCTTCTTTTGGCTTGGTGCCGCCCTTCCTGAACCTCGCATGCACCATTCGACCAACTTCGACTTTGACGAAACTTGCCTGCCCATCGGTGCAGCCACTCTAGCTGCAGGAGCAATAAAACTGCTCCATGAACTTGATTAAAATAGGATCACCTTCGATTGCTTTTCTAACCTCCGCCAAAACACTCGTGGAAATCAGATCCTCATTATAATCCATTCTGGTGTAAAACGAATTAAGTACGTACTCAGGATTGTAAAAGTACCCGACATCAATAGCACCCCGAGAATAATCAGTAAAATTCCAGAAGCCTTTTCTACAATAGGCAAGAATTTTCTAAACTTCGAGAAAGTACCTAAGAATGAGTCCAAAAGTAAGGCGGACAAAAGGAAAGGGATCGCGAGACCCATGGAATAAACAGACAGCAATGACACACCTGACCAGACAGATTCCTGTGTGCCGGCCAAGGTCAATATAGCACCCAGAACTGGACCTATACACGGGGTCCATCCTGCTCCGAAAGCAGCACCTACACCCAAGCTTCCCAGGTAACCACTCGGTTTATCCGCCATATGGAGCCTGCGTTCCTTCAATAACGCTGTAATCCTAAATATGCCAGTTAAGTGCAGTCCCAAAACCATGATGGCTAATCCACCAATACGAGCTATCCATACCTCGTAGTGCCTTAGGAAAACCCCCAAGAAAGAAGCCGAAGCTCCAAGGATGATAAAAATGATACTGAAACCAGCAACGAAAAGCAGTGAATGAGTAAGGGTCGTCTTGCGATCCACTCCTTCTTGCATGTCTTCTAGAGAAACTCCAGTTACAAAGGAAAGGTAGCTCGGCACAAGTGGCAGGACACAGGGTGACAAGAAAGACAACACACCAGCAGAAAAAGCCACTAAGAAACCGACTGATTCATTCATTCATTGCTCCAACCGTTCGAAGAATTAAAGTTGATCACTTAGCCGTCGTCAGTGAAATAAAACTCCTAATCACTCAGACCCCAGTGATGATCGCCAATCAGCATAAAATGCTAGCTACAAACCACCTATATACCTTGGGGAAAAAAACTAAATAACGCAGCTAAAACAATAGCCGCAAAGGAAACGACTCCCAAAACTGTAAAATCTTTCCTACTAAGAACACGCTAGCTAACTAATTCCTCTCCCCCAGAGACTCAAGGTTTCACCAAATGCGTCAATCTGCTCTTTCTACTGAAAGTTTCTCCATTTTTTGAGATTTTGTCCCTTCAGTTGTCAGTGTTCAGCCCGATTCATTGGTTCTGTTTATTTCATGGCTACCCAGTCTCACAGACCCCTATCACTTCACGAGCTAGAGCTTCCAGGCAAGAACACTTCTGAAGAGAACGCCAAGTCAACCAGGAAACTTTTCTCTAGCTCTTCGGCGAGTGATCTGTCTAGGACACCAACATCGATCTCCCAATTCCTAAGAAGACTCCAAGTGTTCAAGTTGCTTGACCCAATCCTACACCACAAGCCGTCAGCAACAGTGCTTTTGGCATGGATCATGTTTCCTTGCCATTCGAATAAGCGGACTCCTTTTTCTAGCAAATGACGGTACCCAACACGCGAATAACTGGCCAATAGTGGCCAGTTATTATTTGCTGGGACTAATACTCTAACATCCACTCCCGCAGAGGCGGCTGATACTAGCGCTTCAGCTATTGCTCCTGGAGCGACAAAGTAGGGATCAGTGATCCACAACTTTTCCCTAGCAACTGAAGCAATCAAAGCTATGGTCCTTAGAACCCTACTTTTCCCAGGCTCACCCTCGATAAGCCAAACAGAAATCTCACCTTCGGTGCCAGGTTCTTCTTCTAGTAAATCCAAGGGCATGGTACCTCCTGCCTTACTCCACGTCCGCCCAAAAACCTTGTTAGCACTGACAGCAGCAGGTCCCTTGATCATAATTCCCGTATCTCGCCAAGGGGGGATATTGTCCTTCCCCATCCATTCTTGGCCAACACAAAACCCTCCACTAAATACCACCCTGCCATCTATAACAACAAGCTTACGGTGGTCTCTCTGAAGCATATAATAGAGATTTTTTAAAGAAGGCCTATTAAAGCTTCTGACCTCTACTCCAGCACTGCGAAAAGGTCTCCAAAAAGCAGCTGGAGTGGCCCAGCAACCCACCCAATCATAAAGAACTCGAACTTGAACGCCTTCTAGAGATTTTGAGATCAAGAGGTCTCTGAATTTGATCCCTAACGAATCGTCCCTGACAATATAATTCTCAAAATGGATGTATTTTGTTGCAGTTTTAATAGCTTGCATCCAAGCCTCAAATGCACTCGGTCCATCGGTTTGCAACTCTATCGTATTACCAGGTATTTCGTTGGCACCAGAACTTCTTTCAAGTATCCCTTTAGCGAACTCATACTCCATGGGTATTCCCCTGAGATCCGCCTCTATTGAACCAGCTTTCCTGTGGATTCCAAATGGTATCCTATAAGTTTATAAACCAATTTAGCCGCCAGAAAATCTGCTGCATGCGCGTCAGGGGTTGGAGCCAGCTCCACCACATCACAACCCACCACAGTTCTTTCTCTAAAAACGGATCGCAACAGTTTGAGAGTACGATACCAATCTCCCCCACCTGGCTCTGGAGTTCCAGTAGAAGGCATCAAGGAAGGGTCAAAATAATCGACATCAAAAGTTATATAGACTGGATCGCCCAAAGAATCCATTACTCGATTTATCCAGCTTTCATCCGCCCACATCTCATCCGCCCACACTACTGTGATATTATCGTCCATCTCTGCAATGCAAACTTCATCCTGGGCAGCCCCCCTGATGCCAACCGATACAATATCTACAGATTCTCTAACCCGAGACATCACACAAGCATGACTATACCGCGAACCATCGAATTCAGGCCGTAGATCGAGGTGAGCATCCAACTGAAGAACGCTGATTCTCCCATGGCGGTTGACTTGACTAAGAATTGCCGGCCCAGAAACCGAATGCTCACCTCCCAGCATCACCAAGAACCGGTCATCTATGGCCTCCAGAATCTTTGCGTATGCCATCTGGAGTTCATCCATTGCCGCCCTACTGGAATCTCGAGTTAGTTCCAATCCTGGCAACGTATGGATGCCTAATGAAGAGGGATTCGATTTTAATTCTTGGTCATACAATTCCATATACTTCGAGGATTCGATGATGGCTCTCGGGCCACCTGCAGCTCCAGCACCGTAGCTAGTAGTCGCCTCGTATGGAACTGGTAAAATGACTGCTTGAGCAGTTTTTAGGTCTGATCTTTCCTCGTCCAACCCCAAAAATGTGTATGGGAGTTCCCAAGGAAGTCCTTTGAGGTCCAGAGGGATTTCCATCGTTTTTTCAAAATTTTCACTCCGCGGAAAACCTCTTCCTGGGACTTTTTTTGAACGTCTGTTAGGCATTTCTAGAGAGTGTCGATAGGACAAGTGATCCCATCTTGATCTATTTCGGTCCCAGCGTTAACGCACTCTAAGCACAGGCCATACATTTCTAATTTATGTTTGGTAATATAAAACCCATGAGTTTTGGCAAGGGATTTTTCTACAGTGTCTAGATCAGGGTTCTTAAACTCAACAACTCGGGCACAGTTGATACAAATAAGATGATCGTGATTAGGTTCGGAAGACAAACGATGTTCGTAACGCTTAAAGCCTTCTCCGAAATCGTGCTCTGCTACTAGTTCGCTTTTGACAAGCAGCTCCAGTGTTCGATAA
>TARA_B110000196_G_scaffold214371_1_pt1 | contig 11464 bp, 11 predicted proteins | sample TARA_B110000196 | Tara Oceans TARA_B110000196 (sample SAMEA4397072) | marine metagenome | biome: Polar Biome; feature: [MES] marine water layer (ENVO:01000295) within the mesopelagic zone...; material: water (ENVO:00002006), including particulate matter (ENVO:01000060) such... | reverse complement strand
TCCTGTGCAATATCAATAGCAGATTTTATCTCATGAGTAGAGGTTTCTCCAACGTCCTTTTTATCATCTTTAGATAGGCCTTTGATTTCTAATATTGCCTCTGCTATAGATCCTATCAATAATTGAATAGTCCTAAGCGAATCATCATTAGCTGGAATTGGATAATTAATTTTATTTGGATCTGTATTAGAATCAACTATGGCTACTACAGGTATACCCATGCTGGTAGCTTCTTTTACTGCCGTATCCTCATACTGACCATCAACTATAACCACAGCATCGGGGGGTTTTCTCATATCTTTAATTCCACGGTGCTGATCAGATAATTTTACTCTCTCTCTATTGAGCATTTGCATTTCTTTTTTCGTCAGATTCTCATAAAGACTAGAACCTTCTTTTTCAAGTATTTTTAACCTTTTAATACTTTTCTTTATTGTAGTGAAGTTAGTTAAAGAACCACCAAGCCATCGTTCAACAATATAAAACATTCCGCATCGATCAGCCTCCTGCTGAACTATATCTTTGGCCTGCTTTTTGGTGCCTACAAAAAGGACTTCTCCATTTTTTTTGACAATACTTTGGATAAAAGTTATGGCCTTGTCAAAAGAAGATATAGTTTCCTCAAGATTAATGATGTGTACACCATTTTTTTCCATCAAAATATACGGTTTATAGTTTGGATGCCATTTTCTGGTCACGTGCCCAAAGTGTGCGCCTGTGTCTAGTAAATCTTCAAATTTGATAACTACCATATTATACTTTATTAACGTTTAGAAAATTGAAACTTTTTTCGTGCACCAGGTTGACCAGGCTTTTGTCGTTCTACTTTACGCGAATCACGAGTAAGGAGTCCTTTAGATTTTAATATAGGCCTATGATCTGGATTCGCTTTTAAGAGAGCCCTAGCTATTCCTAATCGAATTGCACCAGCCTGCCCTGATAAGCCTCCACCATTTACATTGACATTAACATTAAAACCCGTTTCCTGTTCAACTGCAACTAAAGGCTGCTTAATTACAGTCACCAAACTTTCGCGAGGGATATAATCTTTAACATTTACACCATTAATGATGATATTACCTTTTCCAGGACTCATGATTACAACACGAGCGACTGAACACTTTCTCTTTCCAGTACCAATATATTTTACTTTTTCTGCCAATTTATATCTCTAATGTCATTGGGGCTTGAGCAGTATGAGGATGGTCAGAGCCGGCATATACCTTTAAATGACTTAACATCCTCCTGCCAAGTTTATTGTGAGGTAGCATACCCTTTACGGCATTTTCAATAATACGCTCTGGATATGTTCTTCTAAGATGAGCGAGACTAGTAGTCTTAACACCTCCGGGATATCCAGTATGCCTAAAATATGATTTTTTTTCTTCTTTATTTCCCGTGACCATAATTTTTTCTGCATTAATTACTACAACGCAGTCACCGTTATCCAAATGAGGAACAAAGTTTACCTTATGTTTACCTCTTATTATCTGAGCAACTTTACTGGCCAACCTTCCCAGAATCTGAGATTCTGCATCGGCAATCCACCAGCCTTTATCTATTTCTGATATTTTTAATGTTTTTGTCTTCATTATTTAAAAGAATCAAGCCTATTAATTTATACTATTTGCAAAAAGGATGTCAATCTTTATTAAGCTATAAACTTCAGGCTTTATGAAGATATAAACTTCCGGCTAGAATATTTGCGAAATATAACCTTTAGATACAGTGTATTTTATTTTTCCAGATAATTCTTGGCCAAAGAAAGGAGAGTTAATTGATTGAGAAAAAATATTTTTCTTTTCAAATACCCAGTTTTCATTAGCATCAAATAAAACTAACTCTGCCTCTACTCCGATTTTTAATAAATCATAGTTAAAGCCCATAATTTTTCTTGGCGAAATAGTAAGCAATTTAACAAGCTTAATTAAACTTAAGCCCTCATCATCTACCAATAATTTCTTCACTATTCCAAAGCATGATTCTAGACCAATCATTCCAAATGCTGCGAGATCAAATGTCGTTTCCTTGTCTTGCAGAGTATGAGGAGCATGATCTGTCGCTATGCAATCTATCACGCCTTTTTTGATACCATTTACTAATGCTTTTCTAGATTTATTATTCCTAATTGGTGGGGCAACCTTTAAATCTGTATTGTAATTAACTAAATCCTTATCACTAAAAAATAGATGGTGTGGAGTTACCTCTGCAGTAATATTATTACTAATACTTTTCATATCTTTGATATGTTCAACTGATGCCGCTGTACTTACATGAGGAACGTGTAACTTTGCACCTGTCATTTCTGCTAGCTTAAGGTCTCTATATACCATCGTTGATTCAGCTATGCCAGGATTTCCAGGTAAGCCTAGACGAGTTGATATAGATCCTTCATTCATAACACCATCACAGCGTAAAAAACTGTCTTCTGCATGGTTAATAATTGGAAGACCAAGCATAGTAGAATATTCTAACGCTTTACGCATTACTAACCCATTTTGAATTGGTAGACCATCGTCACTAAATGCAACAGCCCCCATATCCTTCATTAGGCCCATCTCACTAATCTCAATCCCAGCTTGCCCTTTAGTTACTGCGCCAATAGGATGAATGTTAATCGGACAATCTTTTGACTTTTCAATGATGTAGCTTATTAACTCAGGACTGTCAATTGGCGGACGTGTGTTCGGCATAGCACAAACCCGAGTGAAACCACCTGCTAATGCTGCTCTAGATCCAGAAAAAAGCGTTTCCTTATCTTCATTACCTGGCTCTCTGAAATGAACATGTAAATCACAAAAACCTTGGGTTAGGGTCAGGCCTTTAGCATCAATAATTTTTATTCCACTTGGTTGATTAAATTTTCCTATCTCTGCTATTTTACCATTGATAATTAGAATATTTCCTTTTTTATTAGTCCCTTTTAATGGATCTAATATTTCAACATTTTGGAAAAGGATTTTTTTTGGTAATAATTCTGTTATCATTTCAAATCTCCATCTTTTGTACCTAACAATAAATAGAGAACTGACATCCTAGATGCAACACCATTAAGGACTTGGTCTAATATAATCGCCTGGTCACTGTCTGCTACTCCGCCATCAATCTCTACGCCTCGATTCATCGGGCCAGGATGCATTATAACAATTTCTTTTCCACTTCTATTAATTCTTTCTTCAGTAATTCCAAACAATTTCCGATATTCTCTTTCTGATGAGATTAGACCTATACCCATTCTCTCTTTTTGTATTCTTAAAACATTAATCGCGTCAGCCCATTCTACTACTTCATCTATGTTGTAATTAACATTAACTCCCATTTCAGAAATCGTACCTGGAACCAAATTGGGTGGTCCGCAAAGCGTAACATTTGCCCCCATTTTTACTAAGCCATAAATATTGCTTCGAGCTACCCGACTGTGTTCAATATCTCCTACAATCGCAACATTAAGGTCTTTTATTTTTCCAAACTTTTCCTGCAGACTCATCATGTCTAATATTGCTTGAGTAGGATGCTCGTGCGTCCCATCGCCAGCATTAATAATTTTAGCATCAATAAATTTAGTTAAATGGTTTGGGGCTCCTGGAGAAGGATGTCTCATTACTACAGCATCAATTTTCATGGCCTCAATATTTTGAGCAGTGTCTTTAAAACTCTCGCCTTTTTTTAGGCTACTTGTTGATGCTGAAAAATTAACCGTATCTGCACTCAATCTTTTTTGGGCCAGTTCGAAACTAATGCGCGTTCTTGTAGAGTTTTCAAAAAATAGGTTAACCACGGTAATGCCTTGTAAAGATGGTACCTTTTTAATTGGTCTGTCAAGAACCTCACGGAAATTAAATGCCGTGTCAATTATTTTTTGAATATCCTCTTTAGGTAAATTCTCTAGTCCTAATAAATGTTTATTACTTAACACACTTTAGCTACTCTCTTTTATTAAGAAAACACCTTCTTCTTCATCAGTCTCTAGTAAACGTACTTCAACATGCTCTCCACTATTTGTTGGAATGTTTTTTCCTACAAAGTCTGCTCGTATAGGTACCTCTCTGTGACCTCTATCAATTAGAACCGCCAGCCTGACTATTGATGGCCTTCCAAAACTGTTCAGCTCATCAAGGGCTGCTCTTATTGTTCGACCAGAATAGAGAACATCATCAACCAAAACAACAGTCTTACCATCAAGAGAAAAATTTATATCTGTTCCCCGAATCTCTGGCATTGAGAGCCTCTCTCTAAAATCATCTCTGTGGAATGTTATGTCCATCGAACCAAAAGAGAGATCAATATTCGTAATGTCTGAGATTGCATTTCTAATCCTCTTTGCTATCGGAACGCCTCTGTTGTGGATTCCAAGAATGACGACATTGCAAATGTCACTGTGGTTTTCAATGATCTCATGACTTATTCGAATGAGCTTCTTCCCGATGTCTTTAGAGTTCATTATTTGCAAAGTGTTTTCCATTTATTTTACCCAAAAAAAAACCTCCTAGTAGAGAATCTGTACTCATAAGGAGGAAGTTTTTATATCCTTACTAGTCTCTCTGTACCAGTTTAAAGGTTATTAGTTAGTAATTAGGTTACTAAATGATAATGAATTAATGAAGATATAAAAATTGAAATTATGATATCAAATAATATTATAAATATCGCAAATAGTTTTGTGAATATCTGATTTTTCTAAATTGGTTAGGTCCACTGAGAGGTCAATCTTTTCATTTTTAAACCAATTTCTCTGCCTTCTAGCATATTGTTTCGTCTTATTAACTATATTTTCTATTAGAGCAACCTTATTAATATCATTATCCAAATATTCTATTATCTGCTTATATCCAATCGAATCCAGCGCTGGTATTGCAATATTTTTTTCTTTTTTAAGAGATAATATTTTTTTTACTTCCTCTATCCAGCCTATTTCAAACATTTTATTCATGCGCTTTTTTATTTTATTTAGATGTACCTCTTTATCTAATAGCAAATAAACAGTGTAAACATTTAAAAAGGATAATTTACTTGATTCTTGATCTTTAAAATGTTTAGTTGGTGGTGAGCCGGTTAGTTCAAATATTTCTAATGCTCTAACTAATCGTTTCTTATTATTGATATGAACTATTCTAGCGTATTCTGGGTCAATTGATTTTAATCTTGATATTAAAGACTGCGGATCTTTTTCATATAAATTTTCTATTTTTTTTCTTAATTCAATATCTGAATGACTATCCGCAAAAATACCTTGCGTGATAGCTCTGTAGTACAAACCGGCTCCACCACATATTATAGGAACTTTTCCTGCTTTCAATATCTGACCAACATGTTTAATTACCAGCTTAGCATATTCACCAGCAGAAATTGCTTCCCAAGGATCTCTATACCCAATCAGATGATGTGTTATTCCCTGCCTATCCTCAAAGGATGGTTGCGCGGTACCTATTTCCATTTGTTTATAAATCTGTCTTGAGTCTAAACCAATAATTTCCCCATTTAATTTATCTGCAATTTTTACTGCCAAGTCTGTTTTTCCAGCTGCAGTAGGCCCAATAATCGTCAATATTTTTTTCATTTATATAAATCAACCTTATTCATAGGTATCAATTAACAAATTATTAGCATCATAATTAAGATAATATTTATAACATTATTAAAACCATTGTTTGTATTTTTTACATTGATTCATTCAAGTAAGGTTGAGGTTGATTAACATAATAAAATTATTATCTCTTTTTTCATTATTATTATACTTTATTATTTTTAACGCCTGTCAAAAGGAACTCAATCCCATGATAGTTATAAATACTCCTTTTGGCGAGATAATCGTAAAGCTATACAAAAAAAAGGCACCAGTAACGGTGAATAATTTTTTGTCTTATATAAAAAATAATAGATATATTGACTGCCATTTCTATAGAGTAGTTCACTCAGAAAATCAGCCTGACAATAAGGTTTTAATTGAAGTAATTCAGGGTGGCCTTGGTATTGACAGGCACCCGATGGAGCTTACACCTATTAATCATGAGCCGACCAACGAAACTGGAATCAATCATAAAAATGGTACTATTTCTATGGCCAGAATGAAACCCGGAACAGCCAGCTCTGAATTTTTTATATGTATCAATGACCAGCCAGAATTAGATTTTGGCGGAAAACGAAATCCTGATGGCCAAGGCTTTGCGGCTTTCGGACAAGTTGTAAAAGGAATGGAGATTATAAAAAATATTCAAAACATGAAAAGCAAAAATCAATTCCTTGATGAAATCATCCCTTTGACAATTCAACTTCAACAGTAACCATGCTTAGTATAATTATTTTTCGTCATGGTAAGTCTGATTGGGATGCTAGTTATAATAGTGATCATGATAGACCGCTATCAAAAAGAGGTCGTAGAGCCGCAAAAGATATGGGCAAATTTTTAACTCAAATAAATCAGATTCCAGAGCAAGTTATATCTTCTTCTGCGATGAGAGCGAAAAACACTGCTGAGCTGGCTATGGAGCATGGTAACTGGTTTTCGGGTTTTTCTATTGAATCTAAGATTTATGGTGGATCATCAGATACTTTGCTAGATATAATTCACCATCTAGATAATAAAATTCAATCTGTCTGCTTAGTAGGACATGAACCAACTTGTTCAAATTTTATTTCACAGTGTACTTTTCATAGTCAAAGATTTACAACTGCATCAATGGCAAAAATAAATTATAAAACAGAATCGTGGAATCAAATAGAATTTGGAATGGGTATTCTTGATTGGATTAAATCGCCGAAAGAGATATTCTAGATTCGTTCAAATCTTTTATCTAACTCTTCTGTTGATAGTTGAATAATTATTGGCCTACCATGAGGACAGTAATAAGGATGCTCAGTAGAAAAAAGACGATTAATCAGTATTACCATCTCGTCAATCGTCATAGAATCACCGGCTTTGACTGCCGCCTTGCATGCAAATGAAGCGGCTAACGCTTCTTTGTAAGAGCTGTATGTTTTCCTTGTACTAATAAACTCATCAATAATCTCTTTAATAATCCTTTTCTCATCACCCCAGCTGATATCTGCTGGGGTAGCTTCTACAATTATTTTAGAGTTATTACCCTGACTTATCTTAAAACCGATTTGTTTTAAATATGGAAATATTTCTAAGAGAATATCAAATTCATCTCCCGCAAACTCGATCTGTTCTGGAAACAATAAAGTCTGTGAGGACATGATTTTTGATTCAAATGCTTTCAAACATTGCTCATACAATACCCTCTCATGGGCGACATGTTGATCAATTACAACGAGACCACTCTTAATCTCAGATATTATATATTTTTTGTGAACCTGCCATATTTTTTCGATGTTGAAATCTTCACTCTCGCTACCAGAAATAACTAGGTTAGATGCGTAAGTTTTTGCCCGGTCAACTTTCTCTAGGTTAGAAATATTGGAACCTGTTTTATCTCCAGAATTAAAATTAAATACTGATTCTTTAGACAAATTTTGAAAAAATGAAGTGGATTCAGAACTAATTTTTTGAAAATTAGGAATTGTATTTAGTATATCTGAAAGAGAATGCGCAACGCCTGATTTTAATACATGATATATTCTCCACTCATCCTGAAACCTTACCTCAGTCTTCATTGGATGCACATTAACATCAACCTGATCAGCAGGAACATTAATATTTATTATGAAAAAAGGATACTCTCCCCGCTTAATCAGTGACCGGTAAGAAGAATAAACCGCAGAATTAAGTAAACGGTCTTTAATGTATCTTCCATTCATAAAAATAAATTGTTCTCCAAAACGCTTACGGATAAGATTTAAATTTCCAACATAACCAGAAAAAGTATAATCAGCTTTTGATATTTGTATCGGTATTAGATTTTCTTTGTAAGTATTTTCAAATAAAGAGCCTGCTCTTTCATCAAGTTTTTCAGGAAATAATTCAATGACTTTTTTCCCATCAGCAACAAGACTAAACCCTATCTCTGGCTTTGACAGCCCAAATCTCTTTACCATATCAATTATTTTTCGACCTTCTGTCCTTGGTGTTTTTAGAAACTTTTTTCTTGCAGGTGTATTGTAAAATAAATCTCTAATCGTAACCTGTGTGCCATCGATATCGGCAGCAGGAGCTAATTCTCTTAGTTCACTGTTAACGATAGAAAGTTCAGCACCCCCCTCTGATCCATTGCCTGAAATAATTGAAAGATGAGCAACTGATGCAATACTGGCTAATGCTTCTCCCCTAAAACCAAGCGTATTAATCGTAAACAAGTCATTCAATTTTGAAATCTTACTAGTATGAAAACGTTTTATCGCAAGAGGTAATTGATCTTTAGGGATACCTTCTCCATCATCACGAACCTGGATGAGTTGATGCCCTCCCTGCTCAATAACTATTTCAACATACTTAGATTTTGCATCCAAGCTGTTTTCAAGTAATTCTTTTACAACAGAAGCAGGCCGTTCTACTACCTCACCAGCAGAGATTTTATTTTGTAAATCTTCAGAGAGACGATGGATATCCATATCAACCTAACTAATTAATTTCTTTGTGTTATTAAACGCTGTTTTATGAAAAACATCCGCTTCTTTTATTATTGAGTCTATTTTTTTCTGAATGGCTGAATCATAATCATCAATATAATTCAGCCCTGAAAGATTAATCATTGCATTCATGCATCCACCTCGGACACCTGCTAAACCTACTTCTGCAGCTACTTCAGCATCCGTAACAGAATTGGGGTTACCATATTTAATTAGATCAAGTGATAATTTTATAACTTCTAAAGATAGTATAGCTGTCTTCAAAGGTATTTCTATTGCATGCTTGTTGGCCTCTAGTACCTTTCTTTCTTTTATCTTTTTCTGTTCAGAAGTTTTATCGGGTAATCTATTAGCCTCTATAATTGCATTGAACGCTTTCGTATCCTCTTCAGAAAGATATATTAAATTTTCCATTAAATCTTGAGCTGTCACACCTATTTCATTCATTCTTTCTTTTTGATCAAAGAAATCTTTCTTTTCATGAGTTAATGCTGCAACCATTGATATAAGAGCTGCACCAAGAGAGCCAGCGATAGCAGATACACTTCCGCCACCAGGAGCTGGGCTATTATTAGATATTAATGAAATTAAATCTTTCCCCTGAAGGCCCATTAAGCCTTTATTGTTTTTTCCTATAGCAGACTCTATAATCTTTTCATCTGGATTGAATTTAGAAACATCATTAAGTCCAAGGGTCTGTACAGCACAGTCTATAATATCTTCCTGAGGAATTCCAAGCGTACGATTTTGTTTAGATAGATAATATTTTCCAGCTGACAATAGTGCATCCATCGGTATAAGACCAACCAGCTCACTACCCGTTACTCTTACGCTCCGCTCTTCCGCAAGTGAACAAACAGCATCAAAGACTTCATGAACAGGTGTAACCTTGTAGTTAATAAAATTAATTGATATTTGAGCCCTGTTATACTCACTAACATACCATCCAATCGCTTTAACGTCCTTAAACATTCCAGAAACCTTTACAGGTGATCCATCATCATTACGAACTATTTCCCCATCTAAAAGGTTTGATGATGAAGGATTTTTAATTCTTTTACTTCTTCCTAGTTCTCTTATTTCAAAAGCAATATCAGTAGCTAGGCGTTTATCCTTTGTATTGAGATTAATATTATATGCTATTAAAAACTCGCGACAGCCAATTACTGTTGCACCTGAAAAAGAGTTAAAATCTGATGGCCCAAAATCTGGTTTCCATAATTTATTGCTTAACTTTTTTTCGAGGGCCTCATATTCTCCTTCTCTAATATTGGCAAGGTTCTTCCTTGCTGGGTTTTTTGCAGAGTATTCGTATAAATAGACTGGTATTTTTAATTGATTGCCAACTCTTTCTGCAAGTTGATGAGAATATTTTACGCACTCATCCATTGTTATACCTTTTATTGGAATTAAGGGACAAACATCTGTAGAACCAATTCTTGGGTGAGTACCTTTATGGGATGACATGTCTATTACTCTGGATGCCTCTTTGATGCCTTGAAAAGCACCTTCTAAGACTGCGGGTACCTCACCAACAAATGTGACCACAGTCCTATTCGTATCCTGACCAGAGTCAACATCAAGTACGGTAATTCCTTCTACAGACCTGATTCTATCAACTATACTCTGAATCTTATTCTGATCTTTTCCTTCACTGAAATTTGGTACACACTCAATTAATTTTTGCATTATTTTAGTCCTGAAGAAACAATATTATTAAAATAATATATTAAATATAATACTACCGCAAATAATATAATTAAACGTAATAAAGATCCTGAGGATCTCGGTCTATAAGATAAAAATTGTTTTAAATAAGCCAAGATTTAATTCACAATTAAAAGAAAATGGAAATAAATAAATTAAAAATTGGAGTAATAATAAAAGAAAAAATATGGATATCCGTTACCATACTAAAAATAATAATGGAGAACAAAACCCTTGGACCATAAACCCTCATTTTCCATACAAACTCAGTACCAAATTGTTTTTCTAAAAATGGTGATAATATCTGAGAACCATCTAATGGTGATACCGGAAGAAGATTAAAAACAGCTAAAGTAATATTAATTTGCATAAAGATAACGAAAAATGTTTTTATACTATAAGTTATCACATCCATACCTAGTAATATCCTCAACAGTAAGGCCGCACATATAGCTAGAATTATGTTGGATATTGGTCCAGCAGCTGCCACCTTAACCATATCCTGCCTTGGGTTGGCAAAGTGTCTAGCATCAACTGGTACAGGTTTCGCCCACCCAAAGCCCATAAGTAGTAAAGCAATAGAACCAACAGGATCTAAATGCGCCATTGGATTAAGCGTTAATCTGCCCATTCGCTCGGCTGTGCTATCTCCAAGACGATAAGCCGTCCAAGCATGAGCAAACTCATGAAATGATAGCGAGAATACCAGTGCTGGTATTAATAACACTATTATCTGAGGATCTATATTACTAAAAATCATTCAAAATCTATTTTTTCATTATTTAAGCTTTGATCTCGGATGAAATATATTATACTCTTCTCTAAGAGTTGTAGTATCTAATTGTGTATAAATTTGTGTCGTGGATATATCAGCATGCCCCAACATATGCTGAACGAATCGAATATCAGCGCCACCTTCAATCAAATGCGTTGCAAAAGAATGACGAAAAGTATGAGGCGAAACCTTTTTTATTATACCTGCGGTTTTGGTCCATTTATTAATAATCTTATTTACCATTGCCCTAGTTAATCCTCTACCATTTCTACTGATAAATAATTCCTTGGCAGTTTTACCCCTTAACAGTTTTTTTCTATATATTTTTTCAAATTGATACCAAATTCTTCTTGATCTTGAACCAATGGGCACAAGTCTTTCTTTAGAGCCTTTGCCTTTGACCTTAATTAGACCAGGTCTATTTTCAAGTTCTTTTTCGTAGGCTACTTTAGCAGG
>TARA_B110000196_G_scaffold44491_1_pt1 | contig 11469 bp, 12 predicted proteins | sample TARA_B110000196 | Tara Oceans TARA_B110000196 (sample SAMEA4397072) | marine metagenome | biome: Polar Biome; feature: [MES] marine water layer (ENVO:01000295) within the mesopelagic zone...; material: water (ENVO:00002006), including particulate matter (ENVO:01000060) such as...... | reverse complement strand
CCAAAAGCAAGAATTATTTTATATCTCACTAAAATAATATAAATTGATGAAATTACTGGAAATAAATTACTTGTTACAGGACCAATGCCAAGGCTCGTATATGAACCCAAGTGCATTATTCTTGTTATAAGGCATGGAGAATTCAAAATCTGCGGCATTTTCTTCAAGCCATTGGAATGCCGGGGACGAATCAAAAGCTTCTATCAGTGGTCGAACTCCTATTGTAGCTATATCTAGTGCTATACCAGCATGATGCTGGCTGAAACCAGGAGGAGCATTGACTTTTAATATATCCTCTATTGCCATTCCTTTATCTAACTTGTTCTGTATCAGCTGTGCCTGATAATCAAAACTCCTATATCCTGACACAATTAATAATGAGATTTTATCGCCCCTGGCCGAATTTACGAGATTTTCCCAATTTATTGCAGTCGTCTTAGATAATTGTTGAATTTTACCAAATAAATTAGGCCCAACATTAACCAGCTCATCCATATCATAGTAAAATGGTAGACTCCTCTTGAGACCGTAATCTATTGGGATCCCAAGTTTTTTGTATACGTTCTTTTGATGATCATTTAACATTCTTGGTTACCAATTAAGTCAAATCAAGATATTCTATTGTTACTTTAAATAGAGATGAAGTAAAAACCTAATATGAACAAAGACAAAATTTTCTCCAAAAGGAATAAAAAGATAGATCCATTTGAATTTAATGCTGAAGTGGCTGATGTATTCAAAGACATGTTGCATCGCTCTATCCCGAGTTACCTATCAACCATCGAAACCATTGAATCGCTTACTAAACAATATATTCAACCCGATAGCAATTGTTACGATCTTGGCTGCTCTCTAGGTACTGCAACACTAGCTATTGAAAAAGGAATAAACGTAGAGGGATGCAAAATCTTTGCTGTTGATAAATCACAACCTATGATAAATAAATGTCAAACAAATATAAGAAATGAAGCCACTCATGTCCCTATAGAGGTTATTAATGATGACATTCTGAACATTGAAATCAGCAATGCTTCGGTTATTGTGATGAATTATACCTTACAGTTTATAGAAAAGAATAAACGACAGATTATAATAAATAGAATTTATAACGGCCTTAGAGATGGAGGTCTATTTCTTTTGTCCGAAAAAATAACCAATGAAAATAAAATAATAAGAGACCAGTTAACTACATTTCATCATGACTTCAAACATAAGAATTCATACAGCCATCTCGAAATCAGTCAGAAAAGAGCTGCATTAGAAGAGATATTAATTTGTGATGATTCAACTACTCATAACCTCAGATTCAAAAAAGCCGGCTTCAAAAATTTTGGACTATGGATGCAGCATTTTAATTTTGCATCCTATGTAGCTATAAAATAAATATGCTGCATTCGGAAAGATTCCTCTTGGCACTGAAGGAGCATAATTATTTGAACTGGGCCAGAGAGATAGATGAAATAGTTAATCTAAAATTAAAATCCTCCTCAAATGGAAACCAATTAAAATGGGACCAGGCTCTAAAAAGACTTCCTCCTATCTCCAAACAATATCCCAAGCTTGATACAGCAATTATTTCCATTGAACACATTAATCTAATGAGCCAAGAAAGAGAAATTACAAAAAAAGCTCTACAAGATTTATCCCCTTGGAGAAAAGGGCCGTTCTTAATTGATGATATTTTTATAGACTCGGAGTGGCAATCAAATATGAAATGGGATCGAATTAAAGAAGTCATCGATCCCCTAGAAGGAAAAATGATACTCGATGTGGGATGTGGCAATGGTTATTACTCACTTAGAATGAAGGGCGATGGAGCTAACTTAGTGATTGGTGTCGATCCTTCGATATTATTTATAATGCAATTCAATGCGATCTCACATTTTATGCAGTCAGTTCCAGTATTCTTATTACCTCTAAAACTAAATGAACTTCCACACTCCAAACCTATTTTCGATAGCGTATTCTCAATGGGTGTCCTGTATCATCAAAGAGTACCTCTAGAGCACCTGAAGCAATTGTATGATGCTTTAAAAAAGGATGGGGAGTTAATTCTTGAAACTATTATTTTTCCTGGGACAAGTACCTACTTAAGAAATAAAAATGGGCGTTACGCACAAATGCCGAATGTTTGGCATTTGCCTAATATAGAAGAACTATGCTCATGGCTGAAAATAACCGGCTTCAAAAATATCAAAAAAGGCCGCATTGAAAGGACGACTCCCAATGAACAAAGAAGCACTGAATGGATGACGTCTTATTCTCTTTCTAATGCGCTAGATCCAGATAATGAAAAACTCACAATTGAGGGGTTTCCTGCACCGCATAGAATTGTTATTGTTTGTAATAAATAAAAAAACCAATAAAAAATAATACTTAATATGATTCTTGTGATATTTTTAGATTTTCAACACTTGTAATAATTAATTTCTCTCAGTTAAATAGAGTAACTCAATGAAGATAACGCCTGTTATAGAAAAATACATTCATCATTGGGGTGAGATGGGGCTTCGTTGGGGGACGAATCGAACGGTTGCTCAAATACAAGCACTCCTGTATTTATCTCCAAAGCCATTAAACACAGAAGAAATTTCAGACTTACTGTCAATTGCTCAATCGCATGTCAGCACAAGCCTAAGAGAATTACAAAATTATGGTGTTGTAAAAATGACCCATATTGTTGGTGATCGAAATGATTATTTCGAATCCATACATGACGTATGGGAATTGTTTCGAGTCATTATTGAGCAAAGAAAGCAAAAAGAATTAAGCCCCACTCTAAATATGTTAAATAAATGCTCAATAGAGATTGAAAAAGAAAATGAAGCGCATCAAGTTACGCGAGAGCGAATACATAATATGCTTTCTTTTGTTAATTCAATAAATAATTGGTATGAAAAAATTAAATCAATATCAAACGCCACATTACAAAAAATCATGCAACTGGGTAATGCCATCACAAAACTTGTAGGCAAGTAACTCAATATGATAAAAATTATCATTCAATACCTTGGGGGAAATATTTTTTGGTTGCAATAACGAATCAACAACGTGAAATACATCAATTAATTGGGCTATATATGGGTCCAATTATTGCTCTGATTATGATGCTCTCCCAGCCCCCAGAAGAATTATCCATCCAGGCTTGGAGAGTCGCGGCAATGGGTGTATTAATGGCAATATGGTGGGCTACAGAAGCTATACCCATAGCAATTACCGCTCTATTACCGCTTGTTTTTTTTCCTCTCCTCGGAATTGCTTCAATACAAGACACTGCATCTCCGTTTGCAAATAAAGTGATATACCTTTTTTTAGGCGGTTTTATTGTTGCTTTCGCGATGCAGCGCTGGAACCTTCATCGTCGGATAGCGCTGACGATTCTCCAATATGTTGGAGGTAACGGGAGATCTTTGGTAGGTGGCTTTATGCTCGTAAGCGCACTGTTAAGCATGTGGGTGATGAATACCTCAACAACCATGATGTTGCTGCCTATTGCGATCTCGGTAATTACTGTAGTGCACAGTTCTGTCACACACTTAAACGATCAGCAAAGACAAGATTTTCAATATGCTTTATTACTTGGTGTAGCTTATGCTTCTTCTATAGGTGGAATGTCGACGCTAGTTGGTACTGCACCAAATGCCATGCTCGCAGCATTCATGCTTGAAACTTATGATACGGATTTAAGTTTCTCAAAATGGATGCTGGTTGGTATACCTCTGAGCGCTGTTATGGCGCCACTCGCCTGGTTTTCTTTAACGCGCTGGGTATTCAAAGTAGATTTTAATACAAATGATGCTGGGAGATTGGCACTTAAAGAAATGAAAGATGAACTCGGTCTAATTACAAAACCTGAAATTAGAGTCGGCCTTATTTTCTTATTGTTAGCAATAGCATGGATAAGCCGGCCATTATTAACAAATATTCCAGGCCTATCTGCCCTTGATGATTCAAGTATTGCTATGGCTGGTGCCATTGCGCTTTTTATTTTACCTAGTGGTGATAAAAATGATCCTTTATTGCTACGCTGGGTATATTTAGAAAAATTACCTTGGAGTATATTGTTACTCTTTGGTGGCGGGTTATCACTTGCATCAGCAGTCAGTAATTCTGGTCTAGCAGGATGGTTAGGTTCAAATCTTTCCGCAATAGGCGATCTTCCAGTAACTGTACTGGTAGTACTCATCGCTATAATGATTATCTTCTTAACGGAACTTACTAGCAATATTGCAACAACAGCAACCTTCTTGCCTGTTATCGGAGCTATCGCCATTGAAATGGGAGTTAACCCTATTATCTTAGCGGCGCCTGTTACTTTGGCTGCTAGCTGTGCATTTATGCTTCCTGTCGCTACTCCGCCCAATGCAATTGTCTTTGGTTCTGGGTTGCTAAGCATACCAAAAATGATCAGGGCCGGATTTGTTCTTAACCTAATCGGCATTGTTATTGTGTCTATCGTCTCACTGACTTTGGCACCCTATTTCCTAGGATCATAAAATTATGTCTACCGATTATGAAATAAAAAAAACCAACAAAGTTAAACAACTCAAACTAAAAGCTACTTATAACAAAAAAATTGTTCATGAAATTCTAGATGCTGGTTTAGTGGCTTATGTTGCTTTCAGTCAAGACGATGGGCCCGTTGTTGTTCCCATGATTTATGGCAGAAAAAATGACACTATTTTCTTGCATGGGGCAAGAAAAGCTAGAATTATACGTTTACTTGAAAAAACAAATCGCGCTTCACTTAATGTTACTTTATTGGACGGTATTGTTTTTGCAAGATCGACATTCAATTCATCCATGAATTATCGATCAGTAACTATTTTCGGATCACCAAAAATAGTTACTGATAATAAAAAAAAATTATTAGCGATGAAGATTATTAGCGAACACACAATGCCTGGAAGATGGAGTGAAGTCAGAGACTCACATTTAAATGAAATAAAAATGACTGGCGTCATTAAGTTAAAGATTGAAGATGCTTCAGCCAAAATATCTTCAGGGCCAATCAAAGATGAAGATGAGGATTATAAAATACCTGTATGGGCCGGTATCCTTCCAATAACAACACAAACAGGCAACTTACAAGACGACGAGCGGTTAATTAATAATGCGCAGCCTTCAGAAAAAATTAAACGTCTACAAAATAAAAAAATCTGCTAGCTAATCTTAATTCTTACAATTATCAGCTTCTAATTTTAATAAAGCTTTTTTAATTTTTAATCCTCCACCAAAACCGCCCAAGCCTCCATTGCTAGCAATCACTCGATGACAAGGATATATAATAGGCAAGGAATTATGGCCATTTGCTGAACCCACTGCACGATAAGCACGAGGATGATCGATCCTTTCTGCAAGATCTGCATATGAGCAAGTTTTACCATAAGGTATTTTTTGGAGCTCTGTAATTACATCAATTTGAAATTTCGTTCCAGAGAGGTGCGTTGGAACTGAAAATTGTTTCAAGTCTCCTTTGAAATACTGTTGCAATTGAGCCACTGTCTCAGAAAAATACGTTTTTGAATGCTGCCAGTTAGGATCAATTTCATGAGTTTCATATTCTTCAGGAAATTGAATTAAGCTGATTCCATGAGAATCACCTGCAATCAATAATTCACCGATAATAGTATCAAGTGTGGTGTAATGTGTAATTTGATTCTGTTGCATATTAACAAGTGCTAGATAGTTAACTATCCCTCAATAGTACATTTACAAGAAAACATTTGTAATCTGCCGAGTGTTTTATTAAACATGTGTCATGCCCAAATTTCCTCATCAGTCGGCACTGCCTTATCAGGAATAATCTTGCCGATACGTGATACATTCATCAAGTGCTTATAATCAAGATTCTCTGAAATCGAATTACCTCCCCAAGAACCACATCCAAGCGTTGTTGTAGGGGCAAAACCATTAGTAAATGAGCCGCCAGCAGTCAGAGAACTTGCTTGATTAATAACAAGACGGCTAATCGGTAACTCAATGCCAGTTTTTTGAATATGATCATCACTGTTTGAATGTAAGGCTGCTGAATGTCCGGCTCCCTCAACTAGAAGATTGGCTTTAGCCATAGCGACTGCATCATCAAAAGCTGAATATGGCACAATTGCAATAACTGGACAGAGTTTTTCTTTAGCAAGAACATCCTCAGTTCCAGAGCCATCAGCGGGCAACAAAATAAGTCTAGCAGACTCGGGGACATCGATTCCAGCCATCTTACCGACCTCACTTGCTGATATACCTACAGCGTCCTTATTTAAATGTCCATCCAGAAAAACTACTTCACGCAACTTCTGTATCTGTTCCTGATCGTCTGTAAACCAGACCTTACCTGTATTTGTAAATAACTGCACCGTTTCGTCGTAGTCTTCCTCCGGAGCAAATACAAACTGCTCATGAGAACAGATAATGCCATGATCGAACGATGCACCAGCAACAATTTTCTCGACGGCATCTTGTAAATCTATATTCCTATCGATAATCACCGGTACATTACCAGCCCCTACTCCATAGGAGGGCTTGCCAGATGAATATGCTGATTTAACCATTGCGGCTCCACCTGTAGCAACGACGACATCAACTGACTGCATAAGTTGTTGCGTTTTCTCAACAGAACCGTTAGTGATAACCTGAACAAGATCATCAGGACCGTCATGAGATTTGACGATTTTCATAAATTCAAAAGCTAAATACTCGGTGCATTTCTGTGCTTTTGGGTGGGGCGCAAAGATAACTGCATTGCCAGTTTTAAGCGCAAACATACCATTACACATTGGGGTCACAATCGGATTAGTAACAGGTGTAACAGCAGCAACAACGCCCATTGGTTTGGCAACAAGCATGAGATTAGTTTCAGTATCTTCACCAATCACTCCCCGCGATTTCTTATCCTTGAGGTTGTTCCATATGACGCGTGCTTTACCCTTATTTTTTAGTATTTTGTCTTCATAGGATCCCATGCCAGTCTCATCCACAGCCATTCTCGCTAGTGTTTCCGCATTATCAAAAACAAATTTACCCATATCGCGAACGATTGCGTCGACTTGTTCTTGTTTGAATGATTCATATACCACCTGAGCTTTATGTGCCTTTGCAACGAGCTCTTGGATTGATGAATCGTTAGTTGTCGGGGACTCTGCAGTACTCATTTTAATTCCATTTTGGGTGACTTTTTATCTAGACTAATTATAGCGTGTAACTTCACTACAACAATAATTAATTGAAAAAAAGTTCACCATAGGTTCACCAAAAGAAAAAAGGCTAACAACGAAAACGCTGAAAGCCTTATGAATAATGGTGCCGGCACGAAGAGTCGAACTCCGGACCTACTGATTACAAGTCAGTTGCTCTACCAACTGAGCTATACCGGCACAAAAAAACTTACATCTAGAATGGTTGATTTAAATTTTTGATTTACTGTACAGAATAAACAGTTATCATTATAAGCTAGATTATAAAAATAAATAAATAATAATGAATAAAATAATAGAACCTAGCTTTCGTGAATCGGTTGATCTGATGTTTAATCGGGCCTCGAGTTTACTCGATCTTGCCCCAGGACTTGAAGAAAAAATAAAAGTATGTAACGCCACCTATACGGTTCGCTTTGGTGTGAGGTTAAAAGGAAAGATTCAGACCTTTGTTGGCTATCGCTCTGTTCACTCAGAGCACATTGAACCAGTCAAGGGAGGTATTCGTTTTTCAAAAGCTGTAAATCAAGACGAAGTGGAAGCACTCGCTGCGCTAATGACCTACAAATGCGCGCTGGTTGAAATTCCTTTCGGTGGATCAAAAGGTGGTTTATGCATAGATCCAAGAGAATATGAAGAAAACGAATTAGAAACAATTACCAGAAGATTTGCTTATGAATTAGCAAAAAGAGATTTAATCCACCCATCTCAAAATGTACCTGCACCTGATATGGGAACAGGCGAAAGGGAAATGGCCTGGATTGCAGACCAATATAGCAGGATGAATACCACGGAAATTAATAGTCGAGCTTGCGTAACTGGGAAACCGCTGAATGCCGGAGGGATTGCTGGTCGAGTTGAAGCAACTGGAAGAGGTATTCAATACGCTTTAAAAGAATTTTTTAGGCATCCCGAAGATGTATCTAAAGCGAATTTGCAAGGTACGCTCGAAGGTAAGCGGATTATAGTGCAAGGCTTGGGAAACGTTGGTTATCATGCGGCTTTATTCCTCTCAACGGAAGACGGCGCAATCATTACCAGTATAATTGAGCGAACCGGCGCACTAATCAATGATAAAGGCCTTGACGTTGAAAAAGCACATCAACATCTACTAGAACATGGCAATTTAATTGAATGTTCAGCTGGAAAATACACTGAAAATTCCAATCATTGCTTGGAAAAAGATTGCGATATTCTCATACCGGCTGCCATTGAAAGTGTAATTAACCTAGAAAATGTTGAACGCATAAAAGCACCGCTTATCATTGAAGCAGCAAACGGACCAATCACCGCTAGTGCTGATGAAATTCTCAATAAAAAAGGCACCATTATTATTCCAGATATGTACGCCAATGCAGGTGGTGTGACGGTTTCTTATTTCGAATGGGTGAAAAATCTCAGTCATATACGGTTCGGCCGAATGCGCCGCCGTCAAGAAGAAACACGCAATCAACTGCTAGTTGAGGAGCTTGGAAGGATTGTAACCGAGAGCGGTCTCAATACAAAACTCTCTGAAAATTTTATAGAAAAATACAGTGCCGGTGCCGGTGAGATTGAATTAGTCCGTTCGGGTCTTGACGACACCATGGTGAATGCTTACCAATCCATACGAGAGGTCTGGCATGGGCGAGATGATGTCAATGATTTGCGATTAGCAGCTTATTTAGTTGCGATTGAGCGGATAGCCCAAAGCTATCATTCAAAGGGACTCTAAAACGTTATCTTAATTATTGGCGATCACCACCAATCCCTCTAAAACTAAGTTTGGTCTATGTATATAATCCTTATCCATTAAACTTTTTAGCGTCGAAGCATCTCCTCCAGTTAAAATAATTGTTGGAGAATAACCGCTTTCTTGAAGGCTTCTAATGGCTCGCTCAATAGCACCACAAATAGCATTACAAGCACCAAAAACAATAGCGTCATCAGTCTTGTCACCCCAAAATTTATTTTTTGTATTGGTGTGATTATTATTATGTAAAGACAAACTAATACGATCTGTTCTTTGATTCAGAGAATTCAACATAAGTTGTAAACCAGGAAAAATTTGCCCGCCAATGTGTTTGCCATTTTTATCAATAGTATCAATGGTAACAGCGGTACCTAGATCAATTACCGTTACATCACCGGAAAAATGAGCTCGTGCAGCAATCATTGCAACCCATCTATCCACACCCAATTGCGTTGCATTTTTATAGCCACTTTTAACTCCATGAGCACTTAATTCGCTGCATGCAAATTCAATACTGCAATCATAATAACTTTCAATCAGCTCTGATAATTTCCTATCGATATCTTCTGCAGCAACACTAGAAACAATCACCCTTCCAATATCAGTTGGGAACACTTCTTTTAAGTCATCATGCTCCATTGAGAGGAAATTTGTATTTCGCATAGAGTTCAAATTATTTAACTTAGATTTCTCCAGCAAGCCCCATTTAATATAGGTATTGCCAATATCAAGTAATAAAATTTTTGCATTTTTCATATTGACTTCTCTCGGTTAAGATATCTCACTGAGCCTGAAATAATGTGATGCATGCCTTCATCGTTGGATACCAATAAGGCACCCTCGGTGCTGATTCCACTTGCGGTTCCTTGGATATTCTTTTGTGAATTTTCAACTACAACCTCATTGCCAAGTAATAAATCATACTTAATCCATTCTTCCAAGAAAACAGATAAACCTTTTTCTTCATATAGTCCAACAGCATTATACAAAGACTTAATAAGGTTAGCGGTTAGCATATTTATCGATACAGCTTTTTTAATTATAGAATCTAGGCCAATCGGGTTTTTATTCGGATAAAGCATTTTTTGCATGGATGTTGGCAGCCTTATATTTAACCCAATTCCAATAATGATACGTAATAGATCATCTTCTTGTTGCATCGATTCAATCAGAATTCCACCTAACTTCCGATTTTCATAAATCAAATCATTTGGCCATTTTAAACCTATTTGATTAGCACCCAGCTGATATAACTCCTTAGCTAAAACAGATCCAACAACTAAAGATAAAGCAGAAGGATTGTATTTTTTTTTAATATCGATTGCTACTGACATCCAGAGGCCTGCGTCACGCTCTGAAATCCATTGTTTATTGTACCGCCCTCGTCCAGCGGTTTGTTTTTTGGCTATTATAATTTTAATAGCTTTATCTTTAATGGAATGGGGTTGTTTTAAATAATTATTCGTTGAGTCTATTTCATCGAAGATCTCAATATCTATTGAATTTGTCATTTTATATAAATCAATAAAATGGTAAATACCCTCAATGCTAAGATCTTTCATAATAAAAAACTAACGCCTAGAGAAAATCATTACTTTTTTATTCCTCGGTTCATTGCCGCTAATCATTCTTTGAACATTGGAACGATGCGTATAAATCAGATATAAGGTCATGGTTATTGTATAAACAAATAACGGATTATTAATTGCCATGCCCATCCAAAGTAAATACAAAGATACTGACGCTACAGAGAGCATTGTAGCCAAACCAACAAAACCAAATAGAGTCAAGATCACTATAAATGTAATTAACATGACTGCGACAAGAAGGGGTGAAATAACTAAAAATGTGCCAATCAACGTTGCTGCCCCCTTGCCTCCTTTAAATTGATGCCACATAGGCCATACATGCCCCATAACAGCCGCAAAAGCGCAACAAAGTATCAAAACATCACGCGATATTTGAGGTTCTTGCATGGTTATTGGCAATACCCATTGCGGTACCAATGAGACGGCAATTACGCCCTTTCCAATATCGATGATGATAACTCCCAGCGCAAATAATTTACCCTGAGTTCTGAGCGCATTTGTTCCTCCGGCATTACCGCTACCCATAGTTCGAATATCAATATTACCCTTTAGCTTGCCCATAGTTAGAGCGCCCATAATAGAGCCCAAAAAATAACTCACTAAAAATTTAACGCCTAACTCAAACATAATATGCCTTCCTCAATTATTACCAAAGTGTAACATTATGCAGATTGAGCGAGTAACTTGAATCAAATGATTCTCTATGTCGTTCGCTTTGAGCCCAAATAAATTGCAAATAAAACCATGACTATGCCCAAAGATTCTACCAATACAACGGAACGATCAAACAACAAAATATCCCAAATAAAACTCAAAGATGGCTGAAGTAATAATACAATTCCTACTTCTACCGTATTTACTCTGGTCAGCGCACTAGCAATTAAAATTAATCCAGCGGCATGAGAGCACAAGCCATAAGCAACTAACAACAATAGATCTGAAGAAGAAGGAATAGCTA
>TARA_B110000196_G_scaffold320320_1_pt1 | contig 11621 bp, 11 predicted proteins | sample TARA_B110000196 | Tara Oceans TARA_B110000196 (sample SAMEA4397072) | marine metagenome | biome: Polar Biome; feature: [MES] marine water layer (ENVO:01000295) within the mesopelagic zone...; material: water (ENVO:00002006), including particulate matter (ENVO:01000060) such... | reverse complement strand
ACATGGTTGTAAGTCCAAGCAATTGTTATGAAAAAGAACAAGAATTTTTAGATGTATCTGAAGAGTATTATGAAGACAACGACACTATTGATAATGATACCGGAGAGTGCGAGGGAGAATTTCAAATTTTTTCAGGGAAGGTAAGTGGTTGTAGAAGTAATGGCTATCAGACTCGTTGGGACAACTGTTGTAATAATGGCGAAAAAATAATTACAGATTCTTTTTCTGAAAAAACAACGGCTGAGAGGTTAGAAGGTATTGCAACGATGGTTTCCGATGCATTCGGTGGCGCTTTAGGTACAGGTGCAGGGGCTTCAATAGCTGGATTAATAAGTGATGGTTTCTCTATTTTACCAAGAGGTTTAGACCCACTAGAAGCTACCGGAATTATAGGGAATTGGTTATTAACACCTTGCTCAAAAGAATCAGAAAACGTTTCTAAAATGGCTTCAGGCATGTGTATGTATGTTGGTGAAAAGTGTATTGAAAAATGGTTTGGTATTGGCTGTGTTCAACATGCTCAAGTACATTGCTGTTTCAAAACTAAATTAGCAAAAATATTTCATGAACAAGCTAGGCAACAATTCGTAGGTCTTGATTGGGGGTCGGCACAAGATGCTAATTGTCGAGGTTTTACACCGGAAGAGTTTCAGGCAATAGATTTTTCAAGAATTGATTTAGGCGAATATGAACCTGATGTTGTACATCGTCCTATTAATGAAATGCAAGACGACCTTTTAAATGGTGCGCCACAAATTTCTTTACCGAACTCAGGTGGATAAAATGAAACTTATTTACGCAATAATTATTACTACTATGACTTCAACAGTATTTGCACAAGAACGTTTGGTTGTTGGCAAAACCTATGAAATAAAAGAACGAAATGCACTTGAAGAAGTAAAAGAACGTGCCGCTAATATTGATATGAAAAAAGTATATTTAGATAAGCGTGGTGAATGGATTAAGAAAGCGAGGGTTACACCATTACCAACGGCATTAGTTGATCAAACACGAACGGCTATACCTTGGGGTGTAGCACCTAAAGATATATTCGATAAGAACGGAAAGTTACTTTACAAGAAAGGTTTTAAATTTAACCCTTTAAAGTGGTTGAGCATGACATTCAAATTATATGTTGTTAATGAAGAACATATTGAATGGGTTAAACCTTTATTGAAACCTATGGATAGAGTTATTTTAAATGTTGGCGATTTATCAACGTCGAGAGAAAAACTAGGTCGAGATATTTTTATACTTGACGAACCATTTAAGCAAAAAATGAACGTTGAAAAAGTCCCTTCTATCATATCTCAAAATAAACATAACTTACTAATTAGAGAAGTATATGAGGAATTACATAATGAAACTGATTAGTTTTTTACTACTATTTTTGTCTTTTAATACGTTAGCCATTTGTCGAAGTGGTTCAATTATAAATCCAATTAGTGATGTATCTTGGCAGTGCATGTTTCCAATGGTTGCTGCGGGATTGGTAGTAAGTGGTGGCAATGATGATAACTCTTCGGGAGAGTCTAAAAGTGCTATTTGTAATTGCTTTAGTGAAGGAATACCAAAAGTAGGCATACCATTTTCGTTTTGGGAACCGTCAACAATGATAGATGTTGTTACTGACGCGGGGTGTACTCCCGCGTTAGGTGGATTAAATTTACTAGGTAGTAGTGGCTTTAACCTTGATGGTAAAAAATCCGATGGGGCTAGCGGTGTAAGACAAGTAAAAAAACAAGTTCATTACATTTCTTTTCCTGTTTTAAAACTTCTTGATATGTACTACGACTTGCCATGCATAAAGAGTGACGAAGAATATGATTACTTAATGATCAGTGAAATTTTACCTTATTGGCAAAATGACTTATTAAGCACCATTATTTTTCCTGAAACGGTTCTTTTCGCGAACCCTGCGGCTCAATTAGCATGTACGGCTGATGCTACCGCCTTATTAACGGGAATGGGTGTAACAACTGATATTTTATATTGGTGTTTAGGTGGAACAGGTACTACTTACCCCATTTCAGGGGCAATTAACAGTAGTGATGAATTTCAAGCCTCCGCTGCTTTTGCTGCTAGATCTGTTTTTATGATGGGTAGGGTTGGGAGTTTGATTGAATATAACGAAAGTGGTTGTTCATCTGAACGTAAGTACATTTGGAATAAGTCTCGCTACAAGTATCATTTAGCTAAGCCTGTTGTCGTTCCTTACTGCACCCCATTTGGACAAAATTCAATGCTTCAGCCTCCTGGTATTAATGTTGATGATAACAAAACTTTTATGATTTTCAGAAAAGTTGACTGTTGTACATTTGGAGATTAAAAAGTGAAATATTTCATACTATTAATAACGTTTTCTTTATCAATTTTACAATTTTCTTTTGCTAATAACTTATCTAAAAATGTAGAAGCTGTTAAGGAAAAAGAAGATAAATACAAAAGTAATTTAGATTTACAAAAAATAATTGCTGATGCAAAAGAACGAGGAAGTAACCATAAATCTATTGAAGGTATATCTAAATATATTAGCTCTAATGAGTTTGCTCAAAAGCAAAAAAAATATACATCTTCAATGCAAGAAATAATGGGACTTAATAAAGGGACTCTTTCGGAATCCGAAACAACTGACCCGCTAGAGGATATGGGGGATCGTGTAGTTTTATTTGTATCATCAAGTATGCCAGTAAGTGTGTTGAGACAATACGCGAGAGATTTAAGTAGAGTCAATGGTGTAATGGTTATGCAGGGTTTTATAGGTGGAATAAGCAGAATAATGCCAACTAAGGATTGGATACGAAAATTACTTGTCGTTGATACAAATTGTGATACAGTAGGATGCGAAACATTAGATTTAAATGTTGCTTTTGATCCTGAAAGATTTACACGAAATGGTATTGATAGAGTTCCAGCGTTGATTTATGAAAAGAACATGGATTTGTCTGCATACTGTAAAAAAGTAGAGACTAAGAAAGCAAATTTTGTTGTTTATGGTGACGCTTCGTTAAAAGGTATGTTGCTTGAACTTAACAGAAAATTAAATGATTCAAACATAACAACTTTAACCAGACACATGTAAATGGAATTGTAATTAAAATGACTACTTTAAATAATACTAACGATACAAACTCTGAAGAAATCCCTTTATCAAAAGGAGCCAAACGTAAGCATTACATCATATTCTTTTCATGTATTGTTATAACATGGCTTATTTTTAAACAATTGCTTTTTATTCAAGGTCATTCTCTTAATGCTAGTTTAGCTTTTTTAATCCCCGTAAAAAGTGAATTAAAAAATGGTGATGTTGTTACGTTTCATTACAACCATGCAATGTTTGATAATGACAATAAAGATGTACTGCTAGTTAAGAAAGTTGCTTGTAAACCAAAATCTACTTTTGAAAAATTTGGTTATGACTTTTATTGTGATGGTATGTTTTTAGGGACAGCTAAGAAAGCTAGAAAAAATGGAGATATCTTTCCGGTGTTTAATTACAAAGGGGTTATTCCTGACGATTCTTATTTTCTATTAGGGGATTCATTAGATAGCTTTGATTCTCGTTATGTTGGTTTTATTAAAAAAGAAGACTTAGAAAATTCTGCTTTGGTGATTTTCTAATGAAACATATATACCTATTGTTATTTTCAATTGTATTTTTATCTGCTCAAGTTTTCGCTCAAGAAAGTAACTCTAATCGCAAAGGTTATTGGTGGGGTGAAACTCCTAAGTCTGAAGAAGAATTAAAAGAAGAGGCAGAATTAAAAGCTCGTCGTGAACTTCCTCCACTACCTCCTATTGATGAAATGATGAAAATGCACCCTGAAGAAGTGAGAGAGCTAGAAAAAAAATATTTAGATTATGCTCTTTGGAAAATGACACCTGAAGCTACGGAACAATATTACACAGTAATTAAAGTTGTAAGATTAAAAGCAAAAGCATTTGCTGCTACTCATGGCGTAGTAAAAATGATGAACCCTGAACTTACTACAACTTATGAAAACCCTCAAATGGCAGCGGGTCGCGCGGTTCGTAAAAAAGAAACAGAAAGGGCAGTTAAAGGCGAGTTAAATAAATATAAAGATGTTTACGGCCTCATTATGTTCAGTAGTAAAAATTGTGGTTATTGTCCTTCTCAACGTGTCATTTTAAGTGAAATGAAAAATAGATATAACATAAGTTTTGATGAAGTTGATATAGATGAAAATCCAGATCTGGCACTTAACTTTAAAATACGAAATACACCTACAACACTGTTAGTCAAAAGGAATTCAAGTAAATGGATTCCTATTTCATTCGGTTTACAAAGCCTTCCTGTTATTAGAGATCATGCATATAGGGGTATGTTATTGCTTGAAGACAGAATTAAACCGGAACAATTTTACACATCACCAAATCAAATTGGCAGCAACCTAGACCCACTTTCGACAAGGGCTAAATAAGGAATTTTTATGAAGAAATACAAATACGCTATTTTAAGTATTTTTATATCAGGTAATTTAGCTGCCGCTGATTGGGTAAGTGATTGGGTCAATCAATCCGGTGTTGGTTCTGGTGCTTCTACATATAAAGGGGGCAATAGAACTTATATGAGCGCGGGTAATTTGAGCCTTAGATCTAATGGTACTACTGACTACCCTTTTACAATAAGTGCGCCCCGTATCGAAACATCTGGTTGTGGTATTGATATTTTTGGGGGTGGTATTAGTTATATGGATTCTGAGTTTCTTGTACAAAAATTTGAAGGGATAATTCAAAATGCGGAAGTAGTTGCTTTCCAATTAGGCGTACAAGCGTTATCAGATAAGTTAGGTAGTATCATTACAGATATGGAAGATATTACAAACTTCATTAACTCTATGCAGCTTAATGATTGTGCTATAGCAAAGTCTGCTGTTACGACGATTGTTGATGGTGGCAATATGAGTGATGCGGGTAATGCTGTATGGAAAGAAATATCTCAAGGCCAAACGCTCGACTTAGGTATATTTAAAAACCCTACCGATTCAACTGAATCTGTTCAAAGTCATGATGGCCTAATGGATACCTCAGTTAATATCTACCAAGAAATAGCTTCATGCCCTGAACCAGTTAAAAATCTTTTTGATACCGGCTCTGTAATAGAACACCTAACGTCAATGTATGGTATGGGTTCATATGAAGATTTTATTCGTGGTTATATTGGTGATGTTTTTATAATGACTCCTTCTGGTACTAATATTCCTATTGGCATTACAAAGGGTTCTTGTCCACAAAATGCGCCTGAAGATATTGAAGATTTTGTTCATGGCACTTCTTTTAAGGGTGCTGAACCAACTCCAGCAAACCCAACTAAACCGTTAGTTTGTACAGCTCAGTCGGGGTTATCTTTGATTTCATATTCAGAAGATAAGTTAAATGACTTAGCAGACAAAATAAAAGATAGAACTTCAACGATAGCTAGTGATGCGTCATTACTTAACTTTGTAAATAATGCACCTTTACCAGTATATAGTTTAGTACGTAATGCTGTAGCAAAGGGAATGGAAGTACCTGTTATAGATGATTTAAAAGTCACGTTAGCTTATGCGTATTCTTACCATATTTTTACTGATCTATATCGAAATGTTGAAAATATAATGATTAAAGCTGAAGAAGCTAAATCAACAGCTTCAGGTGATGATGCAGAAAGGGCGGCGGCATTAGCTGCTAACCCAACTGGCAGCACACCGAAATGTAACCTTAAAGCGTTTGTTGTAATAGACTCACAAATTGTTGCACTTAGAGATAGATTAAAAGAAATTAAATCTAATTCTAAAAAAAGTTATCAAAATTTATTGTATGAAACAACATTACTTAATGAAAACATTCAACGTATGAATGATAGTCAAAAAATCAAACGTGCTATTCATTTAGCTTCGGATTAATACAATGAATAAATTAATAGCTTTATTATTTTCTTTATTTGCACCTGTGGCTTTTGCCGCAGATACGTTTGCAAATGAATTTCATGTTTATGGGAGCTTTGACAGCGTAGTAAATGGATTTACTCGTATAGCTTTAATTTTTAATAACAGTAACTATTCTGCACTACTTTACGTTTTTGTATTTTTAGCCATTTTAGTAGGTACAGCCGTATCACTTGGTAAAGAAATGTTAGGTAATGGTAATGCGAAACAAACATTTTCTATGTTTGTTATACCTTTGTTTGGTGCGACATTATTTAAAGTAATGATGTTACCTACTTCGACTATGCATTTATATGATTCAACGCATAACAGATATCAAACTGTTGGCGGTGTCCCTTCCTTGATAGCCTATATTGCTCATGGTGTTAATATACTTGAACGATTTGCTACTGACACATTTAGTACCAGTACAACTTCAAGAGATAAACACGCTAATGGTGCAACGCTTAAATTATATTTAGATTTTTCATTTAATGATCCTATTAGTGACAACCATTACTTAAAAACTAATATTAATAATTTTTTAGAGGTTTGTTTGCCAGTTGGTATAACAAGCCAAAGCTATACCTTTGACTTTGATAAGTTCCAAACAGATACACCAGATTTATTAGCTTATATGGCTAATTTAAAAAGTACATCTAACTTCATGACTTATTATTCATCTACGGTCAAAAAAGGTGAAATTGTTGACTGTACAACTGGATATAACCGCATAAGCACAACGTTAGTTGCTCCGGCTACTTTTGCTGACCATATAGCAAGTGTTTGTGAACAGTCCGGTTTTGATGCGTCAACAGCTTCTTCTTTAGCGCTTTGTAAAACAAGAATAGATGAAATAAGTGATCTAGCATTAGATTCTTCGGTAAATATATCCGTTGAACGATTAGCAGCTTCACAAGCAATTGCTAACTCTCTTTACGGTCTTATGTCAGACTCTAAAGGCAGTGCTATCGCAACGATTGGTGATAAACGCCAAATGACTGAAGGGATGGGTAATATAATTGTAGCTGAAGGTTGGCTGCCAATTATGCGTTATAACACGATGCTAATAATATTAGCTATTACGCCATTCTTTGCATTAATGTTTCTTACACCATTATTATTCAAATCATTACATACTCTTGTGACTATGTTCATATTTATAGGAATATGGGGACTCATTGATTCTGTTATGCATGACATAATTTTTGATCAAGTTTTAGATATGCTAATGGAGTTAAAAGCTAAGGGTGGTGGGGTTCAAGCTATGCTAATGGCTCCTAATGAATTGCAAAAGGCACTGGCTATGTTTGGTAAACAGCAAAGTTTAGGTGTTGGTTTAGCGACTCTACTTACAGCTATTTTCTTTAAATTTAGTGGTCATGCTTTTGCTAACATGGGTGAAAAAATAGGCGGTCATATTGATAGCATTGGCGATCAATCAGGCCACGACACTTTAGACCCTCATTCTAATATGAATCAAATGGAAAGCTATGCCGGAGCGGGAGCTAAATATAACCTACGCGATAATATAGGAACTGAGCAGTTTAGAGAAGCCGCAGGGTTTAATTCTCAGCGTCAATTAAACGATGCGGATCAATATATGAAGGGAATGGATTCACACAATTATACACCTACACAAGCTAGAAACATGTATTCACAAAAAACGGCTGGTGATATGGTTGGTTCAACTCATGCGACACAAACAAGAGCAGATATAAGTGATAAATCTTTACGTGATTACAGTACAGAACGTGCCGAACTAGATACTAACAAAGCGTTATCTGAATCTGAGTACACAGAAAGTTTACTTCCTATGGTAAACGGTGATCAAACTCCTAAATCCTCTCAGCAAATTGCTAGTTCTATGGATACATTAACAGGTATAGAACGTAGTGATGTTAAAGGAAAAGTGATAGCAAATGAGGGTAGCGAACATATGGCAACCTCTGTTTCTACCATTCAATCTTTACAAAAAGTGGGGGATGCTGCCGCAGCTTCAAAAGTTGCTAGGGAAAATGAAGTAACTGTTGATGGTTTACAGCAAGACATTACTGATACACAACTTAGAGGCTCAATTGCCGCAAGTGATGCGGTAGAGGCTATTGCGAAAGAAACAAATCAAAGTGAATCTGATTTACAAGATAGAGGCGCGTTACAATCGCAAATGGAACAGTATGCTAATACTGTAACTACTGACAATATTAAATCTAACATTGGCGGTAGCACCTTAGATACTGTTAAGGCTCAAAAAGGACAGTCTTCAGTTGTGCTAAATGATGAACAGGCTAAAAACTTAGCTGAAAATACTAATAGCCAAAACGTAGGTGAAGGTGTTTATAGTTTAGCTATTGATGGAGATAAAGATGTTGTAAGTACGCAAGCTAGAACAGGTGATAGCGCTCATATTAATAATGATTACATTGATAGCTCTAATTACATCGATAGTGATAAAAGGGTTATTGATAACTCTCAGATTGAAAAATCTGACAATATTAAAAGCGCAGAACAGATCACTAGTTCAAAAATTGTTAATGATTCGTCAGTTATGCATAACGATGGAATTACAGATATAACAGGCTATGATTCTCAAAATATGGCTTTTGCTTCGAAAACTTCTGAAGGAAGAGTAGAAGTTATTAATGATTCATTAATGCAAGGCCAACACGCAAATATGATTTCAGAAATGGTTGAGTCTTTACAAACTAAAGAAACACTTACTGATCATGAAGAAGTTGTAAATGCGGATAACCTAGATGCCAGTGTTGGTATTGGTGGAAGGTTTAGCATGGGCGATAGTTCACCTTCAGGTAAATCTAGTTCTAGTTCTAGTTCTTCAACACCAGAAACAAAACCTAAAACATTGCATGACCATATGGGTATGCCTAGAAAAGAAGCTGATACCCCAAGTAGTAAAAGTTCCGGTAAAAGTGGAGGAAAAGCTAACATTGCAAGTATGGTTATGGAGGCGGCGGGTATACAAGCTGATATTCATGCTGGTCTTGACTACAACAAACGTATGTCTGATGTTGAAACTGAATCAAGTAGTATATCAATTGATAAATATGCACAAGTTCTTGAACAAACGAGAATTGCAGCTATGAATGAATATGACGATGATTCATTTAAAGTAGCATTAGCTATGAATGAAGTTTTTGAACAAATTCAAGAGATTGATGCTCAACGTTTAACAAGAGAAATTGATTCTGACTTTAACCCTCTAGGTGAGTTAATGGAATCAATTGGTGATAACTTACCTGACTCAATAAAAGAAATCGTAGATGAATTTGATGATGAACCAAGAAGGGAGTCAGTTGACTTAAGGTAATTTAATAATCTTACTAGCCTTTACTGGCTAGTTTTTAATTTTTCAAACTAAAAGGGAAGTAACATGAATTTAAAAAAAATAGCTATTGCTGCATTGGTAGTATTTTCAATAACAGGCTGTAGCGCGATACAAACATCAGTAAAGAAACGAAACTTAGATGTTCAAACACAAATGTCTGAAACTGTATTTTTAGATCCGGTTTCATTAGATAAAAAAACGGTATTTCTACAACTTAGAAATACCTCCGATAAACAAGAAGTAGATGTTTCAAGTTCTGTTCGTTCATCAATTATTGCTAAGGGCTATAAAATAGTAGAAGACCCAAGCCAAGCGCATTATTGGATACAAGCTAACATTCGCAAAGTTGGAAAGTCTGATTTAAGAGAAGCTAAAGGGGTTTTAAACAACGGTTATGGTAGTGCTGTAGTAGGTGGTTTTGCTGGTGCGCAGTTTGGCAGTGGTAAAGGCGCTATAGGTATGGGGATGCTTGGCGCGGCTGCTGGATTAATAGGTGATGCGCTTGTAGAAGATGTTATGTACTTAATGATCACTGATTTACAAATATCTGAGAAAGCTAAAGCGGGTGTCATTATTACTGAAGCAAACAAAGCCGAACTTAAGCAAGGAACATCAGGCCATAAATCAGTTACAAGTTCAGAAGAAGTGGATAGAAAGAAATATCAAACTAGGATTGTGTCTACAGCGAATAAAGCAAACTTGGAATTTATAGAAGCTAAACCAGAATTAATTACAGGGCTAAGTCGCTCTATTGCCGGAATTTTATAGTATGCAAAAAAGGCTTTCTTCTATTTAGTTGAAAGCCTTTATTTATTATTATGATTAAAAACATTACCCCCAACGTTTTTATACGCTCTATCAGTAAATATAACATTGTTTTTCTTTCTGTTTAAATCAACTATTTCACTATCCACTTGTTTATAAATATTACTAACATTTTTAGCATTAATATTGAAACTGATAGTCCTTAGAGGAAAAATAGGGCTTAATAATTTGTGCGCTAAGAAGCCCACAGTTAATAAAACCACCATTAGAAATAGTTTTAAAAAAGCTCGAATAATTTTAAATTCAGATAATTGAAACAAGAATTCATAAAAAGATAAACCTAAAAAATTAGTGTAATCTTTAAACTTAAACTTACCTTGATTATTATCACTCAATACCTTTATATATTGTTGCTCTAAATAATTGGCTAAAACAAATGGTACTAATCCTTTTACTGGAAAGTGATGTAAATATTTATTTTTCATTGTGATATCCTCATTTTATTTATTAATTTTGGTTTCTCAAAAATTTCGGAATCCGAAACTAATAAATTAAATTAATCCAACAAGGTCTAAAAAGTATAATACGTCGTTAAGGATAAATAGATTATTATATGTTTATACCTATTTCTGAACTCAAGTAAACGTCTTTAATTGTTCGCCTAGTTACTCCGATATACGTCAATGTTTGAAACTCTGTTTTATGGTTGTATAAAACTTGCAAGTAACGAACATCAGTACCATTCATATAACGATGATAGCCAAACGTCTTACGGCATGAATGCGAAGAACAAGCAAAATCACCAACAATCTTACCACTACTCAGTTTTCGCTTAACTTTAATTCCTATGGCTTCGGCTGCTTCTTTAAGTTTATTGTTAAAATGTCTAGGTGTAATAGGTACTATTCGATCCCTAGTGTTTCTACTGGTACTCTGGAACAAGTATGTTGGCTCAATACCCAATTCATTTCTATACCATAATAGTAGCCTATTAATTGCTTTTCGGGCTGCTTCATTAATAGGTAACTCTTTGTACTTATCTGTTTTTTGTTCATTACCTGTAACAACAAAACTATCTAATTGTGATTGTATTACCGTTGTTTTCAATAAATCACCAATCCGCAAAGCAAAATTACAGCTAATAATAAATAATTCTGCCTCACGTATACAGCCCTTATTTGTTAACCATTGATGTATAAGGTCTATATCTTTTAGGTTTGTAAATGGTTCAGATTCCATTTTAAATATTTTTTGCTTGTTTTTGTTCTTTGTGAAATTCCCAAAAATAAACTATTGCACCAATACCAATAGCTAGTAATGGTATTAGATTTAATATTTCATTTGGGATGAAATTAAAAATATAAGGTAAGTGCATAGTGTTTAATCCTTTTAATTAACTATAGTGAGCCGAAAATTGTTCGCTATCATCACTTGGTATGATCACGTTGTTTAAATAGTCAGTGAATGCTTTAATTTCTGACTGATAATTTTTATCTTTCTTAAATGCAGTAAGCATAAATTCAACACCTTTAATTGCCTGTTCTTTAGTAACGAATTTACCGTCATTTGAACCTGACATACCA
>TARA_B110000196_G_scaffold1436_2_pt1 | contig 11638 bp, 10 predicted proteins | sample TARA_B110000196 | Tara Oceans TARA_B110000196 (sample SAMEA4397072) | marine metagenome | biome: Polar Biome; feature: [MES] marine water layer (ENVO:01000295) within the mesopelagic zone...; material: water (ENVO:00002006), including particulate matter (ENVO:01000060) such as...... | reverse complement strand
GAATATAATCAGCTGACACCCGTCCGCCAATTCCATCGAAGCCAGGACCAATAGGCGCCCCTTCACCAGACAGGACATGGCAACCCAAGCAGGCATTTGCACGCAAAATCTCCAACGGATCAGTTGCGTCACTCGTAGGACCAGCGGGTACCGGTGCTGCTGCCATAGTGGCCTGAGCCTCTCCTTCCCCTTCCTGGTTAATATCAGCTCCTGTGACAGTCACTTCTCCTCCTTGCGCTTCCAGATAAGCTACCAACGCCCATATCTGATCGTTCGAAAGAGATCTTCTCATGTCTGGCATAATCGGGCTATATCCCTCCACCAAGAAAACATTAGGTTCAATCATGGCGCGGTATAAATACTCTTTACAGCTCTCCCCAGTCACCCTGTCTCCACAACGCGCACCAATAGGACCTTCACTTCCATTACCTGTCAAGAGATTGGGAGCACGAGTGCCAAGACCGTGACATGCTGTACATCCGCCAGCCGAACCAAACAACAATTCACCTGACGCTGTCAGTTCAGTGGCCGTGACATCCGTCCCGAAACTAAGATCCTGTGGGACCTCAGACTGAACCTGAGGAATGGAATTTGCTACGAGAGTAAAGAGGCCTATGGTCCCCACTACAACTCCGATTATTTTCAAATTTTCAGCTAACACAGACGACCCCTATCGTTTTATACATCCTATCCAAACAGATTCTTCGCTCCATCAACTCATTCCCTGAGCGGAGCTCGTCGCAGCAACTGAATCTGCGCTTGCCTTTGTTCCTTTCTCTGCCAATCCCCCTAGCCAGAAGATGAAAGAGACCAGAGCAAAGAAAATCAAAACACAACAGGAAATGACAATCGCCGCATACCCTAGGGCGGGCGTTGCCGCATATTCACTCGTATCTCTCACAACTTCCCATACGTGCCAATGCTGGCGAATTCCACTGCGCGCAAAACCCATCAAACCCATGAGCCACGTGAAGGTCACTGCCAAAATAAAAAGTGCATACTGGGACCTGGGCGGCATCTGACCCCACCTTATATCCCCTCTGGATTCTGCTCCTCGTAACATGAACACATCTATAGTGATGACTCCAATTATAGTCGCCAACACGGCTAGGACTTGATAAACGGAAAAACCAATCCTCACAATTGCAGGAACAAAATAGCCGTAGACGCCATAGAATACGACTATCAAAGAGGACAGCACGAAAAGCGCTCCTTGTACTATGGTTCCCGTCCTAGCCCAATCCACAGTCGGACGAGAATTTGCCCTCCGATAAAGCAAGAAGGACAAAAAGGTTGTCAGAATCATCAGATTGACAGCAGTATTCTTTGCACTCATGACACCCAGTACGCCTAGAAATGGATGATGAGTACCACCCATCGCAGCTATTTCTTCTCGATCAGCAATCATCGTATTCGGAGTGGCCCACACCATAACCCCCAGGACGAGTACGACCAGCATATACTTAGTGTAGGGCATAAAGCGCTCCGCACCTGGTATACGCCCCATGCCAACCCAGAGGTAGTAGTTCCCAGCCAAAAATAGCACGCCAATCAAAAAAGCTTGGATAATCCAAAGCCAACTCATAAAGCCGCCCATCATGGTGATGCCCATTTGCTGATTAAACTCGTAGATCTCCCTGCCCAAATAGTAGCCGGCGAAAGGCAGTATAATTAACGCTCCCATAGCTATGAGGTTCCCTATATATCCCATCCAATCATAATGAGCCCTTTCTTCATCTGTCCTCGCGACCAGGAATCGATAAGCTGCATAAGCGCCCACAATCGCGCCCCCGAATACAACGTTGGCAATAATCCTGTGGATATTAATGGGCATCCAAGTCGCATTGGCAAAAGCGCTCCAAAATTGAACCATGCCTGGAGCCGTATCAGGGGTGACATCTGCAGGGGGGCTCATCATATATGTCAGCCATGAGTTTGCTATGAACATGACTGCAGTTCCCCAGATATTCAGGAGAATCCCCAAGGTCCAATGTACCCATTTGGCCCTACCTGTACTCCAGAGGTCCCACCCATAGTAGTACAGATATAAAGTGAAAGATTCAAAGAAAAACAGACATACATAAATCCACATTGACACTTGGAATATTTCAGTAAGGTACAGCCACAGCCCAGGATAGAGAGTCACCAACAGGAAGGATAAAATTGCTCCCCAGATTGCTGTGGCAGAGTATGCTACCAATAGCAGCCTGGTAAATTCCTTTGCCAGCTTATCATACTTGCTGTCTCCTCCGAAAATGCCTACAGCTTCAGCTACCACAGCAAACATCGGCACACCAAGGACAAAAGCAGCGAACAAAAGATGAACCTGGGCTGCAACCCAAATAGCAACCCGACTCCCAACCAAAGGAAACTCTCCGTACTGCCTCACGCCTTCTAAGCTTTGAGCCAACAATAGATCAGGACTGGCGAACTGACTGGCGATCCCAAAAACAGCCAAAGCTGGCCAGAACAAGGACCATCCGCAGTTCTGATTTAGTTTAATTTTTCTCTTCCCTGTGGCAGCTGCCAAGGTGGCCATTATGCCCTACCTCCTCCACCTAAAAAGAAAGGGAGTTTTTTAGAGAAATCTACTGGCATGTCCTCGCGAACCTTTGTCATCACTTCCATATCTACCACTTCATACCCCCTAGCATGCGCATATTTTTCCACCCTTTCAACCACCACGCCCCTAACAAAACTAGGTATCTTTTGTACCTTCTCATAGGCCTCAGGAGTCCACTCCAGGCTGGTTTTCCCAGCTGCCTGTCCGTAGGACATCCCCTGCTTCACCGCTACCAATGGTTTGTCTCCGACTGGATCATAGGCACAAGAATCATCTGGCCCCAAATGGTCACCACTATCAGCATAGGCTCTAGCCCTACAACCACCGCACACCTCTCTGTACTCGCACCTACCACATCGACCCGAAAGCTCACCTTCTCTTAAGTCACTAAATACTGGCGATGTTTCCCAGATCTCCTTAAAACTTTGAGTAAGAAGATCTCCTGCAATCAGGGGCATGTAAGGACAGGGAGTCACTTTCCCCTCTGGTGTAATTCTAACGTAGTGTACGCCGCAGGGGCACCGCGTCTCATAGTTGAGAAGAGGGGAATCCGACCCTCCTTCAATCACATGCCTCATAATTTGAGGCTGGCACTTCGAACGGACCATCATTGTCCCCCTGTAAAGCTCCTCTAGGGAAACCAGATCTTTTAAGACTTCTTCGTTTTCCGTTGCGCTCATCCCCTTCATGCGTTCAGCCCTGCCAGTAGGAACCACAAAATACACATTAAATGAAATTGCTCCGGCATTAGCAGCCCACCTGGCAATATCACTTAATTCCTGCCGATTTCCACTTGTCACAGTCGTCTGTATCACAAAATCAAGCTTCTTCTGCGCACATCTAGTCACCGCTGCTTGAGTCTCACTGAGAGCCCCGCCGCCATGCCTGAAACGGTCATGATAATCAGGCCTGAGAGAATCAATACTGACCGCCACCCCCTTAACCCCAGAGCCTATCAAGGAGTCGATTCGGGTCTCTGTAAGGCCTGTTCCGTTAGTGCCGATCACAACAGTCGCACCCCTGGATGAAGCTGCTTCTGCGATCTCTTCAAGATCATCTCGCAGCAAGGGCTCGCCACCTGTCAGGATCAACATAGGACTTGGATTCAACTCCAAAATTTCATTGAGTATCCGCAGGCATTCGTCTGTAGGAAGTTCGCTTTCTTGGGCGTGCCAGGATCCCGCCGAAATATAGCAATGAGCACAGGCAAGGTTGCATCTCTTAGTTAGGTTCCATGCCACTATGTGGGGCACATAGGCCTTTTCGGGCCTCTCAGAAGGAGCCACCAACGTATCCTCAGAAAGCACTGCCGTCCCAGAGCTTGGAATCACGCCTTATTGTTCTCCGTATCCATAAACTTCTCTATAGCTGACTTGGCGTCCTCAGGTGACACCATCTTGAGATCAACCGGACAGTTTTCAGCCGCCTCTTCAATGTCCCTAATGGGACACCGCGTCACCCCATTAGCCTTTGCTTCCTCTATAAATTTCCTCATCTCAGGAGTCATCCCATCTATTCCTTCCGCTGCAGCCTTAAGCTGCTTTGTCTGCAACTCCTTAAACATGACCAACATTGTATCCATATCGAACTCGTCCGCCTCGATCATGGCTTGTTTATTCTCGTCCATCACCATAGTTGTCACTCGCCAGAATTCATGCTCGCGTGCGAACCTCTCAACCGTATTCCTGGCCAGGGGCCGGGCTATTAGTGGAACCGCGTCAAGTCTCTCGAAAGCCTCCTCAGTCCACTGAACAGGATCCGTTGAAATCCTTTCTCTTGTGGTAACATGACCAGTGTAGGGACAGGTGGTTTCTATCGTGGCTACCTCTGGATCGAGATCGAGATCAAAGCCTTTGACCAGTGTCCGCTTCATTGCTTCTTGGGCCTTCACCTCCGCTAGTGCCAACTCTTCCGCCGTACCGATGCCCATTATCAATTGCATATGGGTAGGCAGTAGCTTCTTAATGGCTTCGTCCAAGCGGTCACCTGTAACCATCGGCATCCCATCTTTCCCTAGGGGAGGGACAGATTCACCGTCATGCTCGGTTTCAACCTCTTCAAGGGAGCGGGAACCCGCACCATTCACCTCTATTTTATATGTCCCGTTCGCTCCAGGCCCGTAATTGTCTAGGGTGAACTCTTCTACAGCTTTTCTGGCTATTCCCAAAGCAAAAGGCGGAACTCTCAAAATGCGTACCTCCGCATCAGGGGCCCATTCCAGTCCAGATTCCCCGTCTTCTTCAATCCAGGGAATGTCATCTGGCGCCACATCTAAGGTGCCCGTCACCAACATGTTTCCAGGGGCTAGTCGACACAGGTTTTCCACTTGAGAGCCCATGTCGGTCCCTTCAATTCGGTGGTTGCCATGCCTAGCTAGGATCAAAAGGCTAGGATCAATCTCTTCTATCCACTGAAGGATACACTGGAATGGCTTCCCTACAAGTATTTGCGTCTCTACTTCCACGTCTGGAAATTCCTGGGCCATAACCTCCGCCCTTTTCAGATTGGCCTGAGCCAACTTAAGTAGTCCTTTGTCGATGATATTATTATGTAACTCCTCTTGTTCTTCGAACTTAAAGACCTTTGAAGCTTGTACAGAAAGAATATCTTTAATGTTTCCAAAAACCGAGTGATGGTATTCCACGTCGAAGGCCGAGCAGACAAACAGTTTGGCATTGAAATCCCTGGCCATCTCCAAGGCCTGGCGCATCGCCTTGTAGGAATAAGAGGACCCATCTACGCAGACCATCCAAGAGCCCTCCCTCAGGGGTTTCTTGTCCTTCGTTATCAGGATGTCTTTCTCTACATGCCGAATGACCCTGGAAACCATTCCTCCCAGCTGAGAAAGGGGTTGAATGCCGATCCCGTGAGCACCTATAACCAGCAAGTCGTATTCACGCCCGCTCGACCCAGACAGTTTTTCGTCTGGGTCCTCATCTTCGGCCACGATCCGGCCATCATCTCCGAGCTTAACGTCACTCCGTACGTTTTCGCCACCATCATATTTATCAGCTATATTTGGATCAAACCCAATGAGACTGGGCAGTCGACCGGCCCCCTTGTTAGCTTCCCGTATGATCTCTTCGTAATTAATTCCCTCTAACAATTGCCTAGTAAGGGGAACGCCTGCTTTTGAGCATATCTTGGCAGTTTGGTCTAAAAAGGAATCAGAAATCAACTGCAACCCTTTTTCGATCAGCTTGTCATGAATCTTACGTTGCCGCTTAATTTCTTGAGCAGTTTGGAATTGTGCAGGAAGTCCCGTTTCCAGCTGTCGAAAACGAACATCGTGCAACCGAGCAGCGTACACATGATTGCCAACGATACTACCGCCAGAGTTCTTGCAGATCTCAATAGCCCTGTCTACGGCCCAGTGGGAGTGATCTGAGTTGTCAATTGGAACAAAAACTTCATTATACATACTCTTTGCCTCGAATCATCCTTAATTCAATTCCACATCGAATTAAGGATGTTTATGTTTAACCTATGCCATCCACAGCACCTGGCGTAGAGATTCAAACGGGCAGAGCTGTGCGGTCTCCGATTAGCTTGGGGAAATGCCTATTTTCACCAGTAGTTACCCCAAATTTCCAGGATCAAAAATAGCTTCTTGTGACAAAAAGCACAAGCTGGGCTACTTCTACCTATGGTTGTATGTGCAACCATAGGTAGAAGTAGCCCGAAAAGGTCAGCTTGCTCCTACAAGCCTTCCGATTATCAGCCATTCATTTTCTTCGATATCGACAACATCTGCCCCCGCAAATACGTTACCAGAACCAAACCCACAGTAGCCACTATGGGAAGGGCCATTAAACCCATACTGTCTGTTGGACTTATGCCAGTAACAATACCTCTGACAGCAATATATAGCGGACGAAAAGGTATCCATAGCTCCAGGGTGGCCCAAAAGCTTCCGCCAGAAGCTACACGGAAAACGCCCGCCAGGTGGACCAGGTAGAGAGCAATTCCACTCGAAAACAAAGCCCCCTCTGCAATGGAGCGGGCAATAGTAGCCGCCAGCACGCCGACTAAGTTGCCAGCCAACAGACTGAGTAGAACCGCGACTACAAACAGGAGGGTAGAACCAAGGGTACTACTGTACGTAAATATTATCAGAAGCATGGCGGGGATCAGCTGTAAGAAATCAATCGCTACAAATCCAACTGTGCGCTCCAGTACCAATCGCCCTGGGTTCAGGCCGGTCATTACATATCTCTGCAGTAGTCCCGACTCTTGGTCACGAATGAGAGGAATACTGGACCCGAAAGTAGAAAACAAAGCAAACAATACTACAAGTATAGCTGTCACATGGACCGGTGGTGCGTTACTCAGGATTATCGGAGCAACAAAAGCCAGAGGAATTACAGTATTCAAAAAAAACAGGCGCCTGTTTCTAAGGCCGACACGCCATTCCGCTTTCAATATAACAAACCTCAAGAGCCTGCCCTGGGTAGGTGATCGTTTTCCAGAGAAGTCCCCGTGAGCAAACCAAAAACATCGGCCAAATCAGGCCTTGTTATTTCTACCTTAGAAATTTCAAGGCCTACATCAAGAATTTTTTCCATCAAAATAGGTAGTCCTGCCACATCAGTGGGCATGTTAGCAATTATTCTGTCAGAAAACACCCTCGCCCTTATACCCTCCAAGACAATATCCTCTCCTGCGGTCCCAGACGTCCATATCTCAACTTTTGCCTCATTATCTAGCCGCTGCAAGAGTTCGGCGGGTGACCCTTGAACGACAATTGCTCCATCGACCATAAAAACGACAGAGGTCGCTACTTTTGTTGCTAATTCGGGATGATTCGTGGCTAAAACTATACAACTGTCTTGGTTCTGATTGTGATTCATAGAATCGACAAATGCTTCTAGGGCAGAAGGATCAAGGCCCAAAGTAGGTTCGTCTAAGATGATAAGTTTAGGGTTATGCGCCAAGCTCTCCACAAGTTGAAGTTTTTTCTTCATTCCATGAGAGTAGGAACCAACAGGAACGTCTTTCACTTTAGACAACCCAAATATTGCGAATAGATTCTCTAATACCGGCCCCGCATCCTTTCGTTCCAAACCATACAGATCGGTGAAAAGTTGGGCGTTCTCCATGCCAGTTAGGCTTGGCAAATGAATCGGATGGTCCCCCGCAAACCCAATCTTTCGTCGCACTTCCTGTAAATTTCTAAATATTGGCTGGCCGAATATTACAAGGGGGCCCTTAGGATATAACAACTCTGTAGCCAAGGACCGAAGCAACGTACTTTTCCCAGACCCATTGGGGCCCATCAGAACAATACGCTCTCCAGGACCACCCTCGAGAGAGATGTCCTGCAATCCCGTTCTCCTGGAAGGGTACTGATAAGAAAGAGACTTTATCTCAAACAAATGCTACATGCCCTCTAGGCCGAGCTCAATACGAGCCCTGTCCATGATTTCTGGATTCATTTCCGAGACGCCGTTTTGCTGTGCCCAGTCAGTATAGATCCTCTTTACCATCCCCCTAACGAAGCTCGGGACATTGTCTAGCCTCCCGACAGCTTCAGACGTCCAGGTCACCCTTAAAGAATGGCCCTGGCTATCTGTTGAAACAATTTCTGGCTGATCGAATACATCTTCTTTTCCTCCCTCCATTGAGGTTCGGGAGAGCTCCATTGGTTGGGCTGGAACTTCTCTACCCCCTATCTTGACACCCATGCTCGAAACCAATTGGGTCTCCATCGGGTTTGTCAGCATAGCCACCTCCTGATTACAGGAGCCACACACAAAAACAACCTGAAGCGTTCCATCTCCTGGTATCTGGCGTTCGGCAAAGTCCATCACACTGTCACAGGGAATACAGAGAAATTTCACGCTTTACCTCCCTTAATGTGCTTACTGACCCGCTCCACAAGGGCCTGAAGGGCCGAACTAGCTGCTGACTCAGGCTCTGCAGTTATCAGTGGGTCTCCCTGGTCTGTGAGGGCCCCCAATCGCGGGTCAAAGGGGATACTTCCCCACAACGATACCGATCCATGAAGATGTTCTTCCGTGGCAGCTTCTGTCCCAAAAAGCCTAGAAACGTGACCACAGGACGAGCAAACATGTGACTCCATATTCTCTACTAAACCGATGTTATCAACCATCGCCTCTTGCGCCAAACGAATAGATTTTGCAACCACAAAGCGGGTGGTCTCTGAAGGGGTGGTCACCAAAAGCAAGAGATCGAGACTTGGAAGCAACTCCAGGAGCCTCTTAATCTTGTCTGTCCCCGGAGGAACGTCTATAAGAAGAACGTCCAGGTCACCCCAAACAACGTCCCCAAGGAATTCTCTCAGCACCCCGGTCTCCATGCTGCTTTGCCAGATAAATCCTCCCATTGCCGGCTCTCTCCACTTCAGGGGGGCATCCGCTTCGCTTTGAAGTAACTCCATAGACATCACGCTGACGCCAGAGGGACTCATCGCCGGTTCCACTCCATCGGCTGAATCAACCAGAGTAGCTCCCGAGACATTCAACATCCTCCCCAGAGAAGGACCGTTCAAGTCTGCATCGGTGGCTCCTACCTTAAACCCCCTGCTCGCCAACCCAGCAGCCAGGTTTGCCGTTATTGCACTCTTCCCAACCCCACCCTTACCACTTGCTATGGCTACAAGTCGCTTGACCTGGGAAAGGCGATCTGCAAGACGCTCTTGTTGTTCTATTACTTGTTCAAGGAGCTCAGATCCAGTGTCATGGGACACTTCCTGATAAGTACGAATTTTTCTCATCTCTTCTATTTTACCCTTCGGTTGAACTTTTTCCACTCAAGGCGCGACCTGCTCGCCCTCCCCGTCCAACACAACAATAGCGTCGACCGGACAGGCACGGCACGCATCCAAAAACGCTTCCTGGTCAATTTCCGGTAAGCCCGCCCTGTCTCTAAAGACAGCTATGCCCTCTTCATCAAACTCAAACACGTCCCCGTCCCCGCCCAGGTCTATGCAATCTCCAAAGCCGACACAAAGATCCCGATCAATACTCACGGTCAAGCCACTAATCACTTGCTCGTCTATCTCACTCAATCGCAAACCCTCCACTTCTGATAGCTACCATTTTCCTTGTCGTAGCATTTGGTTTATCATAACCTCTAGAGGTTACGTGAGGCTTGCAAGGGGTTTCTCGATGAGTGGGTTAGTTGAAACCTGTTTCAAATGTAGAGCGTTGCAATCACCTCGAAAGACTATACGTTTTCCAACCAGAGATTTCTGATGCGACCAACCATCATTAACTGTTTATTGCTTTCCACCCTAGTCAGTCCGTTGGTTGGACAAGAAAATACCTCCAGGGCAGTAGCTAGCATCAATCCTTCGCCAAGCTGGGAGGCAAGAGGAGAGCTTGGTGCTAGCGCTTTTTTTGGTAACACAAGCCAGTTCGCTGTGACCACTGCTGTCTCCGGAGAAGCAGACAGGGGAATCCTGGACCTGAATGGCCGATTCGCCTTTGCTTATGGTGAAGCCTCCAACAACCTGGGTGAAACCGTCATGAACAAGCGGGCCTGGGAAATTACTTCAGACGTCAACTTTGACGCTGGTGCATCCTTCAAGGGGTTTCTCTTGGGCAAGATTGAGTCGGCCTATGAAAAAAAGATTGATCTGCGATACAACCTTGGTATAGGAGGAAAATACGAAAGAGATTTCCAAGGAATGGAGACTGAATGGAGTTTCGCTATGTTGGCAGAAAAAACGCTACCTCTGGAAGAAAAACTCTTTCTTATTGAAAGGAAAATAGTTGCAAAATGGTCTGCAGGCCTTGCCTTCACAAAGACCCTGCGTGACGGGAGGCTCACAATAGAGAGTGATCTCTCTGTCGAACCAGAACTAAAAAAACTTTCTAGTGTTACTCTCAGCTCACGTCAAAGTGTTTCTTTGCAGTTAAATCAGAGTATAGCCATCCAGTTCTCGTTTGTAGACAGCTTTGATTCAGAAGCACAAGCAAGGGGGGCTCGCTCAAACAATGATGGTCAAATCTTTTTTAGTCTTGTGAGCACCTTCAGGTAACTCAAACACCCCTTAAGCTTCTACTTTGCAGGCAGTCTAATGTTGGCTATAAAGGGTTGCCCCCGGATCTGCAAATCAAACAGACTGCTCATCTACCATCTGTTCAGCCAGCTTTTCGGCCACAGCTTCCAGGGACATAACATCCTCTTCCGAAAAAGCTGCCTCTTGGTGGCTATCAATATCAAGTTGGCCAAAAATTTGCCCTTGGCTTCGGATTAAAACAACCATTTCTGATTTCACTTTTGTACTGCAAGAAAGATAATTGTCGTTTTCGCTAACATCAGGAACGTTTATATTTTCGTTGTTGGCCACCGCCATCCCGCAAATGCCTTTCCCTACTGGGATTGTTGCATGGGTTGTCGACTCGCCAAGGTAGTTATGTAGCCAAAGGATGTCACCTTCAGACTTCAGCAGATAAACTCCAACCCAATCGAAACGATCTTCTGAACCAAAAATACTTCTGACAGCACGACGTAGCAGTGCGTCGGAGAGATAACCTTCTTCTCTTAAGCCTTGCAGTTCCCCAACCACCTCATTGACATCAAACATTCAACGTTAGCCTCGTGATAAGATTTAGCAATTTCATAAAAACCAATGGTTTTACAGACGGCGAAGGGTAGGCAAGAGAGCCCTTAAGGTCAAGCTGCTTGCACCTACCTGGAGATCACATGTTCTCCATACTCTATCAAAGTGGAGTGAAGTCCGTGTCTTTGCCAAGCCCCAGGACAAATGCTGCCAACAAGTTGGCAGCATTTGTTAGATCAGAGATACTGACCACTTCATTGGGTGAATGCATATACCTATTAGGGATAGAAACAAGCCCAGTTGGCACGCCACTCCTATTCATATAAATAGAATCCGCGTCTGTCCGGGTCGCCCTAGGGGCAGCCTGAATCGTATAGAGAATACCTTCGGACTCTGCTGCCTCGGTCAAACGATCAAACACGACCGGGTGCACAGCGGAGCCACGACTCAGAACTGGTCCGCCACCAAGTTTGTGGTCTCCCAATTCTTTTTTTGAAATATCCGGGACGTCCGTACTAAAGGTCACATCAACCACTAAGGCTACG
>TARA_B110000196_G_scaffold195749_1_pt1 | contig 11650 bp, 11 predicted proteins | sample TARA_B110000196 | Tara Oceans TARA_B110000196 (sample SAMEA4397072) | marine metagenome | biome: Polar Biome; feature: [MES] marine water layer (ENVO:01000295) within the mesopelagic zone...; material: water (ENVO:00002006), including particulate matter (ENVO:01000060) such... | reverse complement strand
CAACTTCTCGCGAGCCTTCTCCACTTTCCGCATCCAACCAGCGACTCTTCTATTCGAACGGAATTGAGCAAAGGAAAGCTGCAATAAGCCAATGGCGTCTTCTCGGTTTTTCTGGGCCATCAAATTGACGGCCATATTGTAAGTCGGTCGAAATGATGACTCAAGCTCAAAATCTTTATTAGCGGCTAGCTCAGCTATCTGCTGATAGGACTCGTAAGGGCTCCAGAGGGTGTATGCGTGACCTACAGAGTCAATGCCACGTCTCCCAGCTCTACCGGTTAGCTGAGCGTACTCTGACGCAGATAACGCGACGTGACCTTCCCCCCTGAATCTACTTATCTGTTCGATTACGACAGATCGTGCAGGTAAGTTAACGCCGAGCGCCAACGTTTCGGTTGCGAAAACTGTCTTGAGGAGCCCTGCGGTGAAACAGTCCTCCACTGCTTCTTTGAAAGGCGCAACCATTCCTGCATGATGTGCGGCGACACCGCACTGCAAGCCTTCTAGCCATTCATGGTAACCGAGCAGAGCTAGGTCCTCGGCCGATAGCCCGGAGCAGTGCTCCTCTGCGATAGCTTCGACGAGGCGTTGCTGTCGACCATCTAAGAAACTGACTCCCTGGTCTACGCAGCTTCGAACGGCTTCTTCGCAGCCTTTTCTGGAAAAAATAAATATGATTGCAGGCAACTGATTGCGATCATCAAGATGTCTTAGAATTTCGGCTCTACGTGGCCGACCTGCTCGGCTACCTCTTTGTCGACCGTCACGCAGTCGAGCTCCGCCTGCCTTTGCCAAGTACCGCTCGACCTCTGGGTTCGGAAACCCATCACTTAATGTCCGAAACTCCCGTAAACGTCTACTTCCTTTTTCGTAGAGCAAGTAGTGGTCATGCAATGCAACTGGCCGGGTTCGTTCGACTACGCAGGCACAATATCCACGAACTGCGGTGATCCAGTCAGACACCTCATCAGCATTACTGACAGTAGCTGACAAGCAAACGAGGTTCACATGCTTTGGAAGTTGAATAATAACCTCTTCCCAAACTGGTCCTCGGTATGGGTCCTGTAAGTAATGGACTTCGTCTAAGACGACCAAACCTAGATCCGCTAAACGATCAGAGTGCGCGTAGATCATGTTACGAAGGACCTCAGTGGTCATAACAACTACTGCGGCGTCTGCCCGAATACTGTTATCGCCGGTAAGAAGCCCGACGTTTTCTTTTCCAAGCCACTTACTCAAATCTTTCATTTTCTGATTCGACAGAGCTTTGATAGGAGTCGTATAGATCACAGTCTGACCACTTGCCAGAGCAGCCGAAATACCGTATTCAGCCACTAACGTTTTGCCTGAAGAAGTTGGGGCAGCAACTAGCACTGACTCGTTTGCATCGATCGCGTCAAATGCTTCTAGTTGAAATGGGTCAGGTGAAAAACCAATCCGTTGAATCAGCTTGTCCCGAAGAGCGTTTCCATCAGATTCCATGACTAACACCACGCTTTGACCTAGGGACCCAACCACGTTTCCGACGTGTTGCTAGATAACCAATGAGTATAGAAAATTCAAAAAATATGTACAGAGGAAGCGATAACGTTGCTAACGAAATCGGATCTCCCGATGGGGTGATAATGGCAGCGACTGCAACTATGCCTACGATGCAAAATCTTCGCGCTTTTCGCAGCTGTTCAGGTCGGAGAATTCCAACCAGTTGAAGGAACACTAAAAGGATCGGAAACTGAAATCCTATTCCAAATGCGAACATCATGTAAGTAATCAGGCCTAGATAAGATCCCGGCGAGAACATCGGGTCTACTTGGCTTCCTCCGAATGAAATGAGAAAACTAAGGGCCCTCTCAAACGTGTTGTATGCGAGATATGCCCCCAAGCTGAATAATGTTAGGCCGCTGATGATGAACGGCAGGGTGAGTCTTTTCTCCCGTCGTTGCAGCGCTGGAGTTATGAATCGCCATAAGTTCCATAAGAGAATAGGCATCGCCAACACCAATCCGACATAGATAGAAACCTTGATTCGTGTTCTGAAGCCATCGAGAGGATCTAGGATCACAAGGTTACACGGCCGATCAAACCCCTCCTGAATCAGGACCCTGCAATATGGTGGCAGAAACACATGTCGCAACAGCCAGTCATAGACCAAAACACCAACGAAAGATGTCCCAGTCAACGTAACAAAACAGTAGATGAGCCTACGTCGTAGTTCAGCTACATGATCCCAAAAGGACATGGTTCGGTTCGTAGAAGCTTTTTTAGAAAAGAGCCTCACGAAGGTTCCTCATCTTCGCTGTCGGCGATCTCTCCGAATGATTTTTCACTAGATGGTTTCGCTAAAAATTCATCATGTGCTGCCGTGACAATGCTGTTGTTAACAGCTTCATCTAACTCGCTTTTAACCGATCGGCTGAACTGTTTTAGCTTGGTCAACGCTGTGGCCGCGCGTCTAACGGCATCAGGCATTTGTCGCGGACCGAGAGCTACTAACGCCACAAAAGCAATGATTAACACCTCATTGGGAGTGAGATTCACGTCTACGAGACTACGTCGAATTGAGCTATGCGACGCATTCTAAAAACTTTCGCTTGATTTCTCTTTTGAGGGCATGATGAGTGCAGTTGCATGTTCTAGCGGCTCTGTGAGGGAATTAGTAGCAAGCACTAGGCTCCCAATGGACTCAAGTGTGCTTTGGGTCTCTGCAGTAACGGAGTCAATCTTCCGGTAGATCAGTGCACTCCCGATAAGCAAAACCAGGGGCGGGATCGCCAAAAGAGGACTCATACCTCAACCATCTTTCTATTTTTCCGGATGAACTTTTAACAGTTTAGAGACCGAATTGCCTTTCGAAGCGGCAAAATGTATCGGTGGAGCAAAAATTCGCCTCTCTTCGAGACCGTCCGGTATTGTTTGCTCATCGAGGAGCGAGCGCACACGCGACCGAGAACACTTTAGAGGCTTTCCATCTAGCTATAAAACTTGGAGCGACTGGCCTAGAATCTGATCTATGGGTAACTTCAGATGGAGTACCGGTGCTGAACCACGATGGTTACATCAAGAGAGCATTTCGACGGAAACCCATCTCTGAACTCAAAATAAGTGAACTGCCTGAGCACATTTGTACCTTGGACGATCTCTATCTTCAATGTGGAACATCATTTGATTTGTCGCTTGATTTGAAGAACTCCGACGCATCGGAGCCTGCGCTCACGGTAGTTCGAAGGCACTCAGCTGAAAGCAGGCTCTGGCTGTGCCACACAGACATGAGCGTGCTCCGCACAATGAGGTCGCTAACACCCGCGTACCTAGTTCATTCAACACGATTGCGCTATTTAAAGGAAGGACCCGAGCGACACGCTGCCTCTTTAGCGGAGTCTGGGATCGATGCTGTCAATTTCCATCATTCAGATTGGAGCGCAGGTCTAACTACTTTGTTTCATCGGTTTGAAAGATATTGCATCGGCTGGGATGCGCAATATGAACGAGTAATCCGCAATCTCTATCTAATGGGAATAGACGGTATTCATGGCGATCACGTAGACCGCTTGGTAAGCGCTGGATCAGGTTAAAAACCTAAAGCTAGCTATGGAAAGTTAAACCTACTCAGTGGCCAAATGCGGATGAATGGCTGGCCGACGAGCAGCTTCGCCGGAATTGGTCCAAAGAACCGGCTATCGCTACTATTTTTGCGGTTGTCACCCATTACGAAATAATAGCCATCGGGAATCTGTGTAGTCGGCAGGTCACTGGTAAATTCGCCTGCTTGTAGATAAGGCTCCAGGAGCAGCTTCCCATTAATATGGACTTGACCATTTCGTGAGCTAATTTCCTCGCCTGGTAATCCAACGACCCGCTTAATGAAGTCGTTTATTCCCATGTTGCCAAGGGTTGTTGGCTTGCTGAATACGACCAAGTCGCTGCGTTCGACTTCACCCAATTTGAAGGCCACCTTGTTTACAACTATTCGGTCACCTATTTCAAGGGTCGGCAGCATAGACCCGGACGGTATGTAAAAAGTCTGGACAACTGTCGCCTTGAGAACCAGCGCAATCAGTAATGAACCGACGACAATGGCTACCCATTCCCCACAAACTCTCCAGATACGTTTCTTCATGGCCTCATCAACAACCAATCAATCCTTGAATCATTAATTAAACGGGGTTAGCCCCTGCTAGCCACATGGCAGCAGCTCCCAGGTACTCACAGGCGAGTGCGTCCTCGAATAATGGCCTATTCATTGACTGAATGTTTATGCTTGATTTCCTTAGGAGTTCTGAGATCGAGGGGTTGCTATATCTCACCTTCATGTGACCGAGGCCTTCAATTTCCTGATCATAAACTTCTGATGGAATTGGGACTGCTATTGAATGCGGTATCAGTTCGAGAAGCGTTTTAGTGTGGTGACTTATGCCTTGATGCCTTTCCCGCTGATCAGTACTAGAAGCACGCACTGCTAATGCGACACTCGCCCCGAGCTTGCTCAGTATTGTCGCATGCCCAACCAACTCCAATGCAGAAAAGCCAAGCTTGGAATTAGTCCCGAGATGTCCAGGGCCGCACCCAATTAAGATGTTGCTCACATTTCTCTCTTTCAACGCAAGCACACCCGAGGCCACGGTAACCGCCTCTATCTCACCGCCAAACGATTGTCCCGTAGTGACAGTAACACCAATAACATTTGAGTTTTGAGCTTGAAATACCATGTCGCTTATTGCTAACGGAAGTGATGCTTGGTCAGTCATCACAAAGCCGACTGGGGCTTCAAGCTGTGCCGAGGTCGCTATGGCTATCGCCCCGACGTGGCTATGAAGCTGACACAAAAGGACTCTCATTCCAGTGAGATCTGAACCGCTCCGAGTTTCATCAGCATGTTCTTCCCAAACGTCTGCTTGCAGCTGCTCTGATAAATAACGCGCTTTGAGCACCCGCCCTGAACGCAGCTGATCGCCTTGTTTCGAATCTAGGTTAAAATGGACAAGGTGATATCCGCCAGTGCCTAGACCAAGGTGCATTGCGATGGTGTTAACAATTACGCGATGACCGACTTCAAGTAACCCGATTATCTCAGTTAATGAAGTGGCTTGTGTACCATCATCGAGCTGAACTCGTTGAAGACCTTCTCGCTCAAGTTTGACTTGAGTAACTATCCGCTGTTCAAAAGATGACATCTGTTAGCCATTTTGTCACAGAGACGCGATCAGCGCATCCACGCGGTCGTCCTCAGATCTGAATGGATCCTTACAAACCACTGTCTGTTGAGACTGATCGTTCAACTTTAGATGCACCCAATCCACGGTATAATCTCTTTTTTGTTCTTTCGCTTTTCGAACGAATTCGCCCCTCAGCCTCGCTCTCGTAGTTTGCGGAGCTTGTTTGATGGCTGATTCGACGTCCGGACCCTTAAGGATTGACTCAACTAAATCATTTTTTTGAAGTAAAAAGAACACACCGCGTTCACGATTAATATCGTGATATTGAAGGTCCAGTAACATATTTTTTGGGTCGGAAAAGTCTAGCTGGTGCTTAATTCTGTAACGATCCAACAAATGGTACTTGATAACCCAGTCCACTTCCCTATTAAGCTTTAGAGGGTCATCCTCGATGGTCGTCATGCAGTGTTGCCACATCATTAAAGCTTTACTTTCTTCTTCGTTGAGATCATTGTGATCCGCGAAAGATAGAGCGCAATCAAGATATTGACTTTGAATCTCTACGGCGCTTAGCTCTACACCATTGGCTAGCCGTACCTTACGTCGGCAGGTTATATCACTGCTTATCTGACGTATCGCCCTAATGGGGTTTTCGAGTGTCAGGTCGGGAAGCGATACGGTTGGATCTTCCATCATCCGCAGCAGCAAACAAGTTGCTCCTATCTTCAGGAAAGAAGTATATTCGCTCATGTTCGAGTCACCCACGATGACGTGAAGACGCCGGTACTTTTCGGCATCGGCATGCGGCTCGTCTCTTGTATTAATTATCGGTCGACTTCTTGTGGTGGCGCTCGATACTCCTTCCCAAATGTGTTCCGCACGTTGGGCAATAGAGTACGAGGGACCGTCTTTAGCGCTTTGTAAGAGTTTTCCTGCGCCTGTATAGATTTGCCGACTGACCAGAAAAGGAATCAGCGTCTTTGAGTAGTTAGCAAAATCTTCATCCCTCAGAGTCAAATAGTTCTCATGACAGCCATAACTATTGCCGGCGCTGTCTGTATTATTCTTAAATAAGTAAATCGTCGTGCCGGTAATTCCTTCCTCGGCTAATCGCAACTCTGCGTTTTCGACTAGCTCAAGAAGAATCTTCTCTCCTGCTCGATCATGACAAATAACATCGTAAATTGAATCGCACTCGGGCGTAGCGTACTCGGGATGAGAACCGACATCGAGATATAGCCGTGCCCCGTTCTCCAGAAACACGTTACTCGAACGTCCCCATGACACAACTTTACGAAATAGATATCGCGCTACTTCATCAGGGCTTAGACGTCTTTGCCCCCGTAACGTACAAGTAATACCGTACTCGTTCTCAATTCCGAGAATTCTGCGCTGCACGTCAACTACACGGACTTACAAATTGAGGATGAGTTAGAGGGGCTCATCTAATTTTCCAAGGCTGACTGTACTTCAGGGTCATCAAGACGCATAAAGCAACGACGCTCTCCGCCCGCTTCCAGGACCGCTACTTCCAGGGCATTAGCTTCTAGTACTCTACTGTCGTCTGCTAAGGCATTCGTTGCTAAGCGAATTGCCTGGTTGCGGTTAAGGCCTTCGGAATAACCATCTTGAAGTCGATTTCTAACTGCCTCTGCGTCCCCGCCGATAGAACAAAAGCCGTGTTCATCGACGACTGTTCCATCGTACTGGATTCGATACAATTCGTTATTTGCAGCATTTACGCCAAGTTCAGCAACTACTATTTCGACTTCCATTGGCTTCATTTCATGGGTGAAAATTTGGCCCAGCATTTGTGCATACTGATTCGCCAAGCTCCGTCCGTCAACATCTTCCCTACTGTATTGAAAGCCCTTCAATTCAGCGTGTCGGACACCCGCTATACGTAATTGGTCGAATTCGTTGTAGCGACCAACTCCACCAAAACCGATTCGATCATATATCTCTGAAACTTTTCGAAGCGTGGAGCTCTTGTTGTCGGCTACAAAGGCGACTCCGTCTTTGTATTCGAGCACAACTAGACTCCGGCCCCGTCCGATGCCTTTGCGGGCATAGTCTGCGCGATCTTGCATCAATTGTTCGGGGCTGACATACATCGGCATGCTCATGATTCAATCCGATCGCCGTTTAGTTCCGTTTGAAGGTCAGTGAAAACAGCGGCAGATTCTTCGTCGGAAAGCTGTCGGAAACCTTGGGCCGATACCACAGCAAGGATCGGGTAAATCCCGCGTATGGGGTCGGGTCCACCTGTAGCACTATCTTCATCAGCGGCATGCCATAGTGCTTTGACTGCGAGCGATAGTGCTGCGTCCGCTGACATCGACTTTTGGAAACCTAATTTTATGACTGTTCCAGCATGTAAACTTCCGGAGCCGCTGGCAGCGTATTCTTGTTCCTCATATCTGCCACCCGTTATATCGAACTGAAATAAGCGTCCAGCGTTTCGCGCCAGGTCAAACCCACCGAATATTGGGACAACAGCTAGGCCTTGCATCGCCTGTGGTAGATTCCCACGAATCATTTCAGAGAGTTGGTTCGCCTTCCCATCCAAACTAAGTGGCTTACCTTCGATTTTTTCGTAATACTCAAGTTGGAGCTGGAATACTCGGACCATTTGAATGGCAGGTCCGGCTGCGCCTGCGATCCCTACTGCTGAGTGGCGATCAGCAGCGAAGACTTTTTGCATATCTCGATGGCTAATTAAATGACCGCTAGTTGCACGGCGGTCACCTGCCATTACAACACCTTCATTACATCGAATCCCGATTACCGTAGTTGCATGGCCTGCGTCGATAACTCCGGGCAGATCTTTAGAAAATGGCTCTTGACCATTCCGCTTCAGCAACTCCACAAAATCAGCGCCCGGATCATCACCAACTGGGAAAATTGATATGGAGCTCACTCGCCACCTTTCTGTATGTAATTCTTGACAAATTCTTCAGCATTCGTTTCTAGAACACCGTCGATTTCATCAAGTAGATCATCTAATTCGGTTTTGATCTCTTGGCCTGCCCCGACTGGCGCTGTTACTACCTCGTCTACTTCTTCGGAATCTTTACTTTGTCGACGTCGCTGTTCTCGTTCTGCCATCTCACACTCCTTAGGATTAACGATACTTACTATTACTAATTTCCGAGCCTGCGAAGCAGCTCTCCTGCATCCTCACACTCATCTAACAATTTAGCCACATGGTTAGCTGTACCTCTTAGCGGTTCTAAAGTTGGAACCCTGCGAAGTGCTTCTGATCCGGTGTCAAAAACCATCGAGTCCCAATTCGCTGCTACTACCTGGTCCGGGAACTCTTGCAGGCATCTACCGCGGAAGTAAGCACGGGTAGTCAATGGGGGGTTACTGATAGCGTTTGTTACTTCGCTTTCTGAAACTAAGGTTGTTAAACCCATACGTCGCGCTAAACATTTGTCTGGTCGTAAATCATGATATTGCAGATCTAAAGCAGCTAGTTTTGGATCATTCCAACGAAGTTGATGTCTTTCCCTGAACCCTTCATAAAGCCTGCGCTTGGCAATCCAGTCAATCTCGTTGCTTAGGGCTTCAGGGTTTGTCTTTAAAGTTCCAAGGATGTATTCCCAGCGTGAGAGCAAATCGTTCACAAGCTCGATGCCACCGAGGTTATCGGCACCGAAAACCTCGATATATCTTGAGGCGTTTTCGAGGTAAATCCATTGCAGGTCCAATGCTGATAGCCGGCGGCCGTCTTTCATGAGATAGACATTTTCTAGATCTATGTCATAGCTAATTTCTCGAAGGTTCCGCACTGGTTCAACTAGCTCAGGTAGATCCGACATATAGTCATCATCTATCATGGCCAAGACTATGGCAGTCAGGCCAACTTTTAAGTAGGTCTGCGTTTCACTCATATTCGCGTCACCGATAATAACATGCAGGCGACGATACTTTTTGCTATCAGCGTGAGGCTCGTCGCGCGTATTAACGATCGGGCGTTTTAAGGTCGTTTCTAGACCAACTTCTTGCTCAAAAAAATCAGCTCTCTGGCTGATCTGAAAAACACCGTCTGCGGAAGTTAGTCCCGAAAGTTCGGACCCAATCTTCCCGGCGCCGCAGAAAATTTGTCGGGACACAAAAAAAGGAGTTATTTGAGAGACAATGCGACCAAAGGGCGCGTTCCTGTCCACCAAATAATTCTCATGACAGCCGTAACTGTTGCCCTTGCCATCGCTGTTGTTCTTATGGATTATCAGCTCTTCGTTCGGAGGCAACAACTTGTTCGCTACTTCCATAGACCGAATCAAAATTTCTTCCGATGCGCGATCGTAGATAAGGCACTGAAGAGCATCGCTGCACTCGGGGCCGGATAACTCAGGATGTGCATGGTCGACGTAATATCGCGAGCCATTTGTAAGCACAGCGTTAACTAAATGGGTCTCAATTTCTGGCGCAAGTGCATCAAATTCATTGAAGCCGCGTGCGTCAGTTCCAGGGTGTTCTCCTTCAAAGTCCCACGCAACCTTTCGCTCCAAAAAGCCGTTGACGTATGCATTGATAATCATTGACGATGCGGCGACTGGGTTAGAGTCACCGTTGCTCTGTTGGTGGAGAATTCCGAATTCGGTCTCTATGCCTAAGATCTTGTGGACTGCCACACGTTGACCCTATCTGCCGAATTTTGCACAGCATCTGATTTGACCGAGAAGCGAACCTGATGGTTAAAGATACTGTCCTGTTTGAACTCGTTCTATTTCTTTGCCACCTTCGCCATCGAAATCATCTTTATTAGTGATCAGCGTCCTGATGAAGACGATTCTTTCGCCTTTTTTGCCAGCTATTTTCGCCCAGTCATCGGGATTGGTGGTATTGGGTAAATCTTCATGCTCACGGAATTCTTGTCTAACAGATACGAGTAAATCGTCTAGTCTGATTCCTTCGCTGCCAGTAGCGATCGACCGTTTGATTGCATTTTTTTTAGCTCGCCGAACGATATTTTCGATCATTGCTCCCGAAGAAAAGTCCTTAAAGTACATCACTTCTTTATCCCCGTTTTGATATGTCACTTCAAGAAATCGATTATCTTCATCCTCTCGGTACATTTCTTCAACAGTTCGTTCAATCATTACAGTTACGGTCTTTTCTGGATCGCCGCCGCCAAGGTCATCTATTTCTAGGGCGTCTAAGGGTAGGTCTGTCGTCAGATAGGTAGCAAATATCAAATTAGCGGACTGCTCGTTGGGTCGTTGTATCTTAATTTTTACGTCAAGTCTGCCGGGTCTCAATATCGCTGGATCAATTAGATCTTCTCTATTTGATGCCCCTATAACGATAACATTTGTCAGTCCTTCTACTCCATCTATCTCTGCCAGTAGCTGCGGTACCACAGTTGATTCCATATCTGAACTAATTCCGGTACCACGCGTGCGAAATAGTGACTCCATCTCGTCGAAAAATACAATCACCGGCCAGCCTTCGCTGGCTTTTTCGCGCGCCCGTTGAAAAATTTGTCGGATTTGACGCTCTGTTTCTCCGACGTACTTGTTTAGAAGTTCCGGGCCTTTAATATTTATGAAGAAGCTGCGTGCTTCCTTGTCTCCAGACAGGACAGCCACTTTTTTTGCTAACGAATTAGCAACTGCTTTCGCAATAAGAGTCTTGCCGCAGCCCGGTGGGCCGTATAGCAGTATTCCCTTTGGGGCTGGTAAGTCATACTCCTTAAACAAATCTTGATGCAGATAGGGCAGCTCTACTGCATCGGTAATCTGCTCAATCTGGTTCCGAAGACCACCAATGTCCTCATAACTCACATCTGGAACTTCTTCCAAGAGTAAGTCCTCGAGTTCTGGGCGCGGTAAACGTTCGATGGCGACGTTGGCTCGCGAGTCCAACAATAAATAATCACCGGTCCTTAGTGGCTTTTCACGTAAGTGTTCCGCAAGCTCAACGACTTTTTCATCGTCGCCGCGACCTGAGATAACTGCTCTCGCTTGATCATCTAATATTTCTTTCACTGTTACGACTTCACCCGAACCACCTGGCTTGCGCACCAGCATCACATTAAACGACTCGTTCAAAACGACCTCACACCCGGTCTCCAGTCTTTCGGCAGATAGGTCTGGGTGCAGAACAACTCTCATTTTTCGGCCATTAACATAAACGTCTACAGAGCCGTCTTCGTTGTGGCCCATAAAGGTGCCGTAAGCAGACGGGGGTTGGGTTAACTTATTTACTTCTTCACGCAGAGTCGCTATGTGCTCTCGAGCCTCTCGAAGGGTTGATGTAAGTTTTTCATTTTGGTTAGCTGCTTTGGTGAGCTGGCCCTTTGTCTGAAGTAATCGCTCTTCAAGTACTCCCAATCGCTTGGGCGAGTCGCTGACTTTTGTTCGGAGCAAAGAAATTTCGGACTCAAGGCCTCTGATTTGGTTACGCAAAACTTCTACTTCGGCGATTTTGTCCTGTGATTCACTTTTTGGGCCTTCTTCGCTTTGTGCCATCCCAAACCTCTAATCGTT
>TARA_B110000196_G_scaffold317172_1_pt1 | contig 11674 bp, 11 predicted proteins | sample TARA_B110000196 | Tara Oceans TARA_B110000196 (sample SAMEA4397072) | marine metagenome | biome: Polar Biome; feature: [MES] marine water layer (ENVO:01000295) within the mesopelagic zone...; material: water (ENVO:00002006), including particulate matter (ENVO:01000060) such... | reverse complement strand
GGAGGGGGTCGAACCCTCGACCAGATGGTTAAAAGCCACCTGCTCTACCAACTGAGCTACACACCCGTTTTCAACACTTTTCAGATTTTGCATCTGAGGTGGCATTCACCACCCTTGGGTCACGTAATACGTGTTATTTACCCAAGTTTGTCTTTCGCACTTTATTGTGGAAAAAAACGTGTCGAGAACGGTTTGCTCTTCGTAATCTATTGCGCATAACGCGGTCCTTTTGTTTGGTACAGCTAACGGGAATCGAACCAGTGACCTCTCCCTTATCAGGGGAGCGCTCTACCAACTGAGCTATAGCTGTAAAATTATTTTCTTGGGACAATAAAAAACCCCGGTTTCCAATTGGCTCCCGGGGTTGGATATGAAAATCCTGTTCCGGAGGCCGTTTGATAAGCCCCCGTATTTAGGTAGACTTATCTCATCAAGGCTCTTGCTTATCCTGTTGCTTAGGCACAATATTCCCCTCGACGCTTGGCATTATCGCCGCATCATTTGGTTTTATTGTATTAAGCATGACAGTGTTCATTTCATTAGCCTTGTTAAATTTAATTTCTTTACGTTTATTTTTCACACACAAAAAAGCCGGTGGTTTTACCCTCCGGCTTCTGCAATTTTTCAAATTGCTTTGTCGGAGGTCAGCCCCCAACAAATTGGAAACTGATTAAACTGAGTTCGCTTTATCCATAATAGGATTTACATTGTCTTCTGCAATATTTTGCATAGATACAGCATTTACAGGCCCTTTAGGCTGTTTTGCTATTTGTATCTCGACGATGCGTTTCATGGCGTATACTCTCGGTTAATTTCGCTTGTGCGATTAAAAATATGTGTTGATTGCTCAACGTTATGGGACCTATTATACACAGGATTTCACCCCCTGCAAGACCTTTTTCCAAATAATTTAAAATAACTTTTAAAAATATAGATTTAAAGGCTTTTCAATTGCCATTCTTAACAACTAATACGTTGTATTTAAAGGTTTTTATTTTTAATTTTATTTTTGTGGTTTTTTTTGAAAAATTTCACATCAACCCCAACATTAATACATGTAGGATTTGAGCAGCACAAATTAAGCTACAATCATGTTGTTTATATTAAAAAAGGAAAGTTACATGAACGCATTTAGCAAAGCTAAGGAAGGTCGTGGGTTATCTTCCGGAGGCAATCACTTATCTGTTCCCACACAAAAGGTATTGAAAAATACGTATATCGCAACCGCGTTAGGGCTGGTTTTCGCATGCATAACGGGATCATTCGTATCATCCCCTATCCTTGCCGGCGCTGGTATTCTTGAGGTAATACTGTCACTTGTCGCCATGTTCGCTTTAATGTTTGTTGCATTAATGAGAGCAGAAAAACCAGACGGGTTAATTTGGTACTTCGCATTTACCGGTGTTATGGGTATATTTGTTGGTGGTATGGTCAATGCGGTAGCGGCAACGCATCTAAGTGCGGTCCTGTCTGCGGCGGCTGGCACTGCACTTCTGTTTTTAACATTGTCAGCATATGTGATCACGACGAAGCGTGACCTTAATCATTGGGGCGGGTTTCTTCTTGTTGCGCTTATTGCTCTTATATTAACGAGTGTAATCAACATATTCTTGCAATCCCCTCTATTAATGATGATAGGAAGTGCGGTTGGTGCCGTTATCTTTTCGTTGTTCATAATGTACGACACAAGCAGGATCGTAAATGGCTATGAAAAAAGTTACGTAAGAGCTTCTTTGTCCATGTTCTTAAATATCGTCAATTTGTTTATTGATTTGCTCCAATTGATATTGTCATTTTCCTCTGACGATTAATCAAAACAACTGATGAAAGGGCCTTTAGGCCCTTTTTTTAGCAACAGCAAAGCTCCCAACGTACCCTACCGTGATAATATCAATGTATTATATAGGGAATTAACAGGTGCTTCATGGATGAAACAATAACCAACTACAAAGAGATACGCTGGATCCTTGCAGATAAACAAGAAGAGGTGAAAAAGAAACTGCTATCCATGCAGCGCAAAGCACAAAAGCTTGGCTTGCCAGAGCCTATGATGAAATTCACGGGTAAAAAAGACATATTCCCTCTCCCAATATACCAAGACGGCAAAGAGCTTGAAGCGAAAATGCCCGCACTTAAAGTTGAAGTTGAGTTCAGTGGTTCTATACCTAAAGTTGAGGGGTATCAATTTCTTGCCAAGATAGACCACAGTAAAGGGGAAGACGGACTCTACCGCAATCTGTTAAATACGGCTGGTCAATCATCCGATGACATTCTTGGAAACTTAGGTACCAACTTTCATGAGTGTACTCCTGACTGTGATCACTGCGAAAAACCACGTGCAAGGAGTACAACTTATCTTGTTCGAAATCCAGACGATGGCGCCGTTAAACAAATAGGCAGCACATGTGTTGATGACTATATTGGCTCCAAAACACTGAAGCAAGTCATGGCAGCTTTCGATATGCATGCTGTATTTTTGGATGACGATTACTTCTCAGAAATGGACAATGACTACATTCGAGGAGGAGCATCTCCTAATTGGTTCCCTATTAAAACGTACCTCGCGATGGCCAGCTATTTAACTGACACGGTCGGTTTTGTTAAATCAGACTCGTATAATCCCAAGCCGACAAGACAAGCGTTACTGGATGAAATTTCAAACCCAGGCAGCCATAACGACAGCGTCCTAACCAAACTAGGCCTAGAAGCGTTCACACCATCTCTTAAAGATAAAGTGTACGATAAAGTCGAAGACATGATTGAGCATTTTAAAAACTCAAATCAAAACAGCACTTACGCACAAAACATAAAATCACTATTAAGCTCACCATACTTCGAAGTTAGCAATCGATTTGCATGCGGGATTCTTGCCAGCGTACCAAGCTCCTACAACAGAGAAATCGAACGAAGTAGACTTATGGAGCCGGAGGTCAGCGAAAACACCTTAAATGAACCATTTGGTGAAGAAAAAGCACGCGGCAGACTTAAATTAAGACTCGTAAATATTCGGGAAGGGCAAAACTCTTTCGGTCTCTCCGTACAAAAATACAGTTTTCTTGACGACCACTCAAGACGCTTTCACTGGAAGGCCTCCAGTTACCCTGATGCCGAAATGAACATCGGCCAAACCTATGAGCTTACTGCAACCATTGCAAAGCACTCAGAGTACAAAGGGCACCATTACACACATATTAATCGCTGTAATAACTTTGCGTTGTCATCACCTGACGCCCCTATTCCAGATTTCAGCAAAAAAGTAAAAGCAAAAACTGTTGATAAAATAAAAACAGGTATCACCATGGAAAATAATGATGGTGTTGTTGATGGCCATAGCTACTTTTTCATCGAAAGAGAATGGAAGGAAGGACGCAGCTCACAAGAGTTGTATTTGCAATTTCAACTCCCACTGCCATCAACTGATGAACTTAAGTCAAAAATCATTGAGGGTATCGCCAATTTCGTTGAAAACTATCCTGAAGTAGAACGAGAACAAAACAAACTTCATGATAAAGATGCGTCGTTTGTGAACACTGTACTTGAACGTACTTATCCATACAGAGAGTTAACTTCAGGTTTGACCATGAAATTACCGGGTAATTTCTTCCTTGTGGAGCGTGCAGACATCCCACCGCTGGAAGACTTACCAAAGCCATTTTACGAGCAACGACTTGGTATCGAAGGTGGAAAAGTGTTCACTTCTTTCCCTGAAGCTGAAGCAGCTGGACGAGACATGAAACAAGGGAGATTGCTTGGCTTTGACATGGGTCAGCAAAAACCGCTTCTCATTCCATTGGCTTTATCTGAAAAAGGTTACACTAAAGATGATGGCAATTTGAGCGACGTGCTGAAAAAAGCAACTGAGCACGGATATACACATGCTGTTTCAGTCGATGGTGCGGGTCAAAAAATGCAGGACATACCAATTGGCTGGGACAAACCGGAATTTAAAGAGATCCAAATTCCGTCCTTTGTGAGAACAGTGAATGAACCAAGCTCCATAACGCGGGGCAATCAGTCTTTAGATGGGGAGCGATTTATACTTGTCGTAGGCCTACAAGATAGAGATGCACTTTCAGAAATAAACAAGATAGACCCGACGTTCATGATGAAACTCCTTGATAATAATGTATTGCAAGATATCGATGGAAAAAATAAAAAGGATTTTTTAGGGCTCACGCCCGCGAGTGAATTGCTTTATGGGCTCTCTATTGAGACAAAGTTAAACTTAAGAGAAAAAATGAGATACATTGCATTCACCGATCCTGTGACACCCGATGTTATAAAAAGGAACGGTGGTGACGTTGTCGTTGTTGCCATCTCCGACGTCAATAATATCGATAATTGCTATCAGCGTTCAGCGGAGATTGGATCTGATTTCATTATAAAAGCAGACACGCTTTCCCCAGAAAGTATTAAAAAATCAGTTGAAAACTGGGTTAATGAACACCCTGAAATACACAATGACTTGAAAAGAAGCGTTCAAAACAATACTGATGAAGAGCATATCCGAAACGCATTTAAGCGATAATAGTCAAAAACATTGAAATAAATCAATTAAAACATTTAACACAACACTTTTGTTGTGTTATAATAATTCTTTATTTTGTAATGGAGGAACAATGACTGAAGCTATTATTTTTTTAGGGTTTGCGTATTTACTCGGATTAATCGCAAAAAAAATACAACTGCCTTCTCTAATAGGCTACCTTATTGCCGGCTTTGCATTAGCAGCCTTCGGCGGTGATATCGGTGTAAACGAACAATCTGAACACGTATTAAAAGAGTTCTCACACGTAGGTGTAATTTTGCTACTTTTCGGTGTTGGCCTAAAACTCAACCCAAAGAAAATAGTAAAACCTGAAGTCATTGGCACCGGCGTTGCACACTTTGCTATATCTGCCCTTATATTCGCACCCGTTATCTACTTGCTAGGCATTGGTGACGTGGATTGGACGATGGCGATCATGCTCGCTGTTGCACTTTCTTTCAGCTCAACCGTACTCGCTGCAAAAACATTAGAAAGCAAAAATGAGCTAAAAAGTTTTCATGGGCGCGTTGCCGTTGGTATATTGATTGTTCAAGACTTACTGGCCATGACGTACGTAAGCATAGCTAGTGGGACTATGCCTTCTATATGGGCATTCTCAGTATTAGCGCTCCCGTTATTGCGCCCTTTAATTTTCAAATTAATCGATTGGTCAGGACATGATGACTTATTCCTTGTTGCAGGGTTACTGTTAGCGTTAGGGCTAGGTGGCTATGGGTTCCATGCAGTTGGTTTAAGTGGTGAACTGGGCGCGTTAGTTGTCGGTGCACTCGTCGCGGGACACCCTCGTGCCTCTGAAATGGCCGACCGTTTATGGTCGCTTAAAGAGTTATTGTTAATCGCATTCTTCCTAACAATAGGCCTAAATGGGTTACCTACACTATCTGATTTCACATTTGCTTTCGTTATGGTTGCACTGCTGCCTATACAAGCAGCTGTATTCTTTTTCCTATTAACTGGCTTTAAGCTAAAATCACGAAGCGCATTTCTAACAACGACATCATTAACTAACTTTTCGGAGTTCGGATTAATTGTGGCGGCCGTGGTGATGCCTGAGTGGATGGTGCCACTAGCACTTGCTGTTGCATTCTCATTCTTGCTATCAGCACCGTTGAATCGTTTTGCTCACCCAATATTTGATAGGTTAGAGCGCACCTTGAGCCGCTACGAAAGAGACGTTCGCCACCCCGATGAAGAACTTGTTTCACTGGGCGATGCAAACGTATTGGTGCTTGGTATTGGCCGCGTAGGTAGAGCATCTTATAACGCTTTCAACCTACACGATAACAATGCAAAAGTTATCTCGCTTGATTCAGATTCTGATAAAATAGAGAAATACTCAAAAGAAGGTTACAACTGTTCGTTTGCTGATGCTGAGCATGGTAACTTTTGGAGCACGGTCGATACATCCAAATTGAAAGCGGTTGTACTTGCTATGAATTGTCCAGATGCATGTTCTATCGCTGCCAAAAAGCTAAGAGCTGCGGGGTATGCTGGCTATATCGTTGGTCATACGCTTCATGACGATGATGCTGAGCGCATTGTTGACTCAGGTGCTAATGAGGCATATGTCACCATGAGTGAAGCAGGTGAAAGTCTTGCTAATCATGTTTATAAGGCGGGAGCGCTTTCTTAACGTTTTGGTTTATACGTATAAGGCCCTGAAGTAATCTTCAGGGCTTTTTTGTTATTTTCTACGTCAGAAACCGAATAAACAGATAGAGGATAATGCCGATGAAAACGGTGCGCTTACATCTGACACTGAATTAAGGGCTAATGACCCGTATATAACGTTGACTTACCTTCGGGTAGTTTTTGTATTTTACACCAGACACAAGATACTTACCTGAATCTTTTAAATACAAGCCATATTTTTTTATAATCATATTTTTCTGGGTAACCTGTTTTTACGTAAGCATAGGTCCAGTTAAAAACATTAGCAAAACTAATAAAAACAAAAAGCCCTCTCTTATTGAGAGGGCTTTTTAATATTCGACATGCAGGTCGTATCAGTGATTTTAACTTTTTTGATTATTCTTATATATAAGAACAACAGAAACCAAAGTCATAGCAAATACAACTCCAAGACTATCCGCCAAGAAATCACTAAAGCTAGCAGAGCGCCCCACCATGCCTTGCATCACCTCTGTAGTCGCGCCCATTGCCATAACCAAGCCAATTAGAAATCGTCTTTTCATATGAAACGATCCATAAAAAAGAAGCGAAATCACAAAGAAAATAGAAATGTGGGCAATTTCATCAAGGATAGTTATCTCGCTGAACGCTGAATTAAACCCTTTTGAAAAGGTGCTCATAGGTACACCTAATAAGAAGCCAACAATAATCACACTGACTATGAGTAATTTAAAACACCATTGGTAACGAATTTTAACAAGCATCCTTGCTTCCTTTGTTATACGCCGAGCTTCTTTCGCCCACGAACTCTATCTGCATGGTCGCCAATAACCCAGATTAACATAAGCGCTTGTACAGCCATGAAGCCAGCAAATATGAAAACCATCCATTCAGGCATACTCATGCCAAATAGGCTCCAGTCAATACTTGAACAGTCACCTGTCGCCGCAAATACACTTGGGATCCACTCATGAAGTGGCATCCATGATGGGAAGTTAGGGAATAGATCGCATGTTGCAAAAAAACTTTCACCTGATTGCTTCTGCACATGTTCTTTTGCAACAGTCAATCCTTCGCCTGAAGCGTACATCATTCCAGCATGACAAATAAATTGGCCCCAGAAACTTCTAGATAAGACATGACCCAAAAACGCTGATACAAATATACCTGAAACAGCAAGTCTTTGGTACACGCACATTATGCAGGGTTCCAGACCCGTTCCATATTGAAAGTATAACGCAGTAAGCTGTAAAAACAGGGTACCTAGAGCAATAATACTCCATCCGATTTTATTCTGTCGATTTGCAACATCAAGAATGACCATAAACACTCCTTCCCTGGAACGATAAAAAGATTCACGTCTATGATATCAGTTTTACTGTGAATGGTTTTTTACAACATCCTGTTTTTTGACAATTACGCTTATCGAATAATTAAATTAGCGCCTGGATGAGCTTTACTTTTTAATTCAGCAATTGTTTCACATTCAATGTCACGACAAGCGGCCGGCTGATGCATCAAACGCTTCAAACCAATCTCTTCGCCGCAGTCAATACAATAACCATAATCACCAGTTTTAATAGCTGTAAGGGCTTTTGATATTGAATTAAGCATGATTTTGTTTGCAAGAGATTCTGAAAGCAAATCGGTTGAACTTTGAATTGCGGCTGCACGGTCAGCTTCGTCACCACTTATCGACTCAGGGTTTTTCATTGAGCTTTGTTTAATTTCTAATTGACGTGCAATTAAACGTTCGTGTTCACCACGCAAATGAGCTTCAAATATTTCAGCTTGAGCATCAGACATGTACTCTTGTTCACCAAGTGCACTTAGTTGTGTGATCAATTCCTTTGACATTGTTTTGTCCTTTTGTATTTTATTTAAGCAAAAAAACCGCCCTACGTGGGGCGTTTGCATTTTATAATTAATTAGCTGCGAACATGCTACATTTGCAACCAATTAAAGTCAACACTTTTGTTGTTTTAGATGTCAAAATCTGAAAACGCATTAGCATCAACTTCATTTTTTTCTTTTCCCAAGTGAGTAATTAAATCGTCCGAACCACCGATGTAATCTCCATCAATAAACACTTGAGGCACGGTTTCAACAAAAACCCCGGTTACTTGCTGGATAATAGATTGCATATCTTCCTTACTCATGTCGACTTTGACTTGAACCGTTTCAAAATCGATTCCGTGTTCATTTAAAGCATTTTTTGCAACATCACAGTAGGGACAATCTTTTTTAGAGAAAACGACTGTTTTTTTCGTTAAATCCATTTTTACTCCATGTAATTTCCATTAGTTAAAATCAGCATATTGCTAATCAATTACCAATTGATAATATCATGCAAAAGGAGTTTAGAACTCCGTTCCCGCAAAATTATCATCTGCGCAATCTATAGTCGTTCTGAACATCATTTTTAATTTGTTCGCCGATCTGTGAAACTGCATTAACTTTTTCGTTAGGTTTCGTTGACATCACCATTAAAGACAATGATTTCCCTGTTTGTTCTGAGGCATAGGCATCAACCAAAACATCGAGGTTGTAGCCATCAAATCCTTCATTTTCAAGAAGCGTTTGGGCCTTTTGTGCTTTCTGAACAGGGGTCAAAGGGAGTGAGATGTCTTCTTCTACTGCAACAAGTAACTCTCTTACTTTTGAAAGGCCACTCATCGTGTCTGGAAGGTTTTCTATTTTTTTCACATTATGAGCAATTGCAACTCTAACCATATTGTCAGGGGCTACACCATATTGTTTCGATAAGTCGCGGATAACAGCAATGTCCTTGCTAAACTTAGAAAGGTGAAATAACTCAAGGCTCGCATCACTTTCTTCCAAAAGCAGCCCTTCTACAGTTGCGTTTGCAGGGAGCATTTTCTCAAGCGTAAAGAAATCAAGATGTGCAGCGTGCGTATTGTAGGGAACGTTAGAGATAATGTAACCTTTGTTTAGTGGGTCCATTTCAACTTCATCTAAGATGCCCCTCATATCCTCACCACCACCAATGGAAGGTGAAACATCTATTTCCTGACTGTTAATGTCATCGATAAACTTTTCAATATACTGATCAAGCTCATCTGATATGTTTTCGTTTTTATAACCAAAACATTGCCCTAAAGAATACGTTGTAGGCTCATTTTCTTCATCGCTTTCACTCGGATTTAACTCTAACGTGGCCACTCGGTTATTATCACTGTCTTTTATTGAAAAAATAGTCGACTCGCCAGATAAACACGCACCAAGATAATTAAAAACACAATGATCCATTTCATTGCCTTCTTCAAGGAGCGCTTCCCGTGTGTCGATTGAATGTACCGAATACCCATCTGGGAGATCTACAGGCGCCTTTAATAAGCCATCCCACGCTATCGGGTTATCAATCGCATTATTCATCTCTTTGGTGAGCGTAGAGGACTTTACATGCCACTCTTGGTTATTCTCTAGCACCTCTTTAAAACCTGATGCCGTCGAATGCAAATATGCGTTAATTGTCATAAGATTCATTTCATTGATATCTTGCATATTGTGGCTTGGCAATTCTGAATCATGAGGGTGATCGTCAATATAAATACCATCAACGTCATCTTCGTCATCATACTCAGGCTGCTCCCAATTATCGATATATTCGCTATCAAGATGCTCTTTCATTAACCGAGATAGCTCATCATAATTAATTTCCAACTGTGAATCATAAACGTTGACTGCATCAGCAGCATCAAAGTCAGAAATATCCATCAATGTTCGGTGCAAAACCGTCTTCATTGACTGAGAAATCAACGTACCATAATCATCCCAAGTTGCGTTTATCTTGTACTTTGACTCTATGTCATCAAGTTTAGTATAAAGACTTTTTCCGTCATTTTGCGCGAGCCATCGCCACTGTTTTGCAATGGCCTTTGCCCCGTTCTTATCACCGTTAGCTTGGCATTTTTCCAGATTGAGCCCTGCCTGCTTAATATACGGCATGAAACGTTTAAACTGTTTTTCATTATCTCGCATTATTGAGATGGCCGGATCCAAAAGGATATCACCATCACCCTTTCCGCTAATGGATAACCAATTCGGGGGGATTTTTGACAATGCCATACAGTTTTTTAAGCTATCAACACCAAAATCATGAGAGCTCCAAATAGAGCCGCTCGCTCCGCGACCTAGCAATGCCATTGCACGCTTAAACTGATTTTGGCTAAGATTGTTAAAGCCCATTTTTTCAGCTATCGCTTTCGCGGGATACTGGCCTTTATCGATCATGCCAATAATATCCTTATCTAGCGCATAAGGTGTTGAGTTGGATTCCTTCTTTGTTACTATTTCTGAGAATATCGTTCTGCCTGCCTGACTTATCTGATTATTATCAGAATAAGACTCTTGCGCTATTTCTGGTGAACCAAACATTAATGTTAATGTTTTATCAATAAACTCTTTTCTGTATTTTCGAGACGACTGTGTCTCGCCTTCAGCGACAAAGTTCAGGATAGGATCTGTATATAAAACCGAAGACGGATTTGCTGCCTGCGATGCATCCAAACTTTCAAACACATAGCCGGATGTCACATAAGGGTCAAACCCTACGTCTTCTAAGAGTTCGTTTCTTCTTCCATAAAGCGTATTGCTGAGTGTAACAACACTTTGTCTTTGAAATGAAACAACAGCATCTCTGACAGTTCCCCACTGAGAGTGCTCAATACCACACTTCCTATAAAATTCATCACTTATTAAATTTGTAAAATCCAAATCCCGAGAGTAGTAAGGGCTATCCACCTGCTCCAAAAATAGATTCATACTTCTGCTAGCAAGTGCATCTTGGCTATAAGTTCCCGGTGACACGTTACCTATCTGCCTTAAAGTCAAAGCGCTTTTTTGGGCGTAATTGTTTTTATCATATGATCCGGTTGACGATAAGTTGTAAGGGATAGCAACTCTTGCCTCCGTGTTCATTGGATGGCCATTTGCAAATGCCTTTACACCAGGGATTCGGTGTATTCTTCTAATTAAATCGCTATCTTCCATCGCATTTAATTTAGGAAGAGATAAATTCTCATAATCTTTGCTTACAAAGGTTTGGCCATCCGATTTTCTACTCAACAAAACAGATAACGTACCAAACGCTTCACCATCAAGCGCCCCCTCGTTGCTTGTTACATTAATTCTGTTCGGCTTATAAACAAAATTCGCAACATACAAACCATCATCAACTGCTTTCATTTGCAAACCGACGTGATCAATGAGCAAATTGAACAATTCCTTTGAACCTTCAGTGGCATCTTCATTATATTTTACGCTTTCTTTCAAGGCGTTTAATGATGTTTTATCTAGCGATAGCATTTTGAAATCCCTTTCTTTATTTATATTGATAATATCACATTAAATAAACAACGCTTTTGGTGTTATTATCAATTCATGATAAAATAGTTTATTAGTTTTATTTAAGGTTATATATGCTTTCAATACATAGTGGCGGGCAAACTGGTGCTGACCTCTCGGGAATTT
>TARA_B110000196_G_scaffold251539_1_pt1 | contig 11674 bp, 10 predicted proteins | sample TARA_B110000196 | Tara Oceans TARA_B110000196 (sample SAMEA4397072) | marine metagenome | biome: Polar Biome; feature: [MES] marine water layer (ENVO:01000295) within the mesopelagic zone...; material: water (ENVO:00002006), including particulate matter (ENVO:01000060) such... | reverse complement strand
GGCCCAGTTCATCTCAGATATTGTAATATCACCACATTCGGCATGCGAAGTATTAGATATAAAAAAGCCCATAGTAATACTTATTGCAGCTGCAATGACCAATGTTTTTAACCGTTTCATAAAGTTTCCTTCTTTTAATAAAATAATATTTATCGAGCTAATAGAGTTAGCTAATCTACAGAATAAAGCTCGATCTTTGGTTTGTATGTCGTGTAACGAAAGAAGACATTTGTTACTAACTTTGACACGCTAGTGCTTGTCTAGGCAAGTGTATAGTAATGATTAGATGCATATGAAAACATCTCAAATGAATTAATTTATTAGTGTGAGCTATGAACTTTCCATATCTTAAATAATCAAGAAGTTTTATATTCAGTCTTTTCTTTCAACTTAAAAAGTACTGAATTTTTAACTGAGTTATCTACTCATATACTAAGTCGAAGAGACAAGGAGATATAAAAATGAAAGCTATCAGATTACACAAAACTGGTGGCCCTGGGGTGTTGCAGGTAGATGAGGTGGACACGCCGAAGCCCGGGTTAGGTCAAGTCTTGATAAGAGCGCATTCGATTGGTGTAGGCCTCCCCGATCAGCTTATCCGTACTGGACGTTATCCTTGGATGCCTGCATTGCCGACTATTCCGGGTATCGAGATGAGTGGTACAGTCGCTGCTATAGGAACAAACGTTACAAAACTCAAAGAAGGAGAATCGGTTGTCGTATCAGCAGTTCCAGAACGAGGTTGTTACGCCGAGTATATGGTTGCTGATGCCAATTGGGTGTTTCCGTGCTCTGAGGCGATTAATCTTTCAGACGCTGCTTGCCTAATTAATTATAGAGTTGCCTGGAATATTCTTCATACGGCTGCGAGGGTTCGCGCCGGTGATACGGTTGTGATAGTCGGTGCTGCTGGCGGGGTTGGAAATGCACTTCTTCAGCTGGCAAAAGTAGCAGAGCTGGTGACGGTGGCGCTGACACGCAGCCCACTAAAGGTTCAGTATTTAATTGAACAGGGTGCCGACTATGTAATTGATACATCTAGTAATGACCTTTCCAAACAGATAAGAACAGTTACTGATGGCCGCGGCGTTGATTTCTTTATAGATCCGGTTGGAGGTGTAAGCTTTGTTAATCACCTTGATTTGCTGGCGCCTATGGGAATGTTAATTATGTATGGTCTTATGGAAGGATTTCCCCCGGACGGTATTTTTCGCGCTCAGTGTAAAAATTGGGCACGTAGCCCAGCTGTACGCATGTTTTCTATCCATAGCTATGACGATCAGCCAGAGGTTACAGAAACTAATGTAGCGTTACTACTGAAGATGATTGAGGATATTAAGATTAAGCCTATGATCTATGCTGAGTTTCCTCTTAACATGGCATCCGAGGCTCATAGATTGCTAGACGAAGGTGACGTTATAGGCAAGATTATCCTTCAACCGGGCAGAACAAAGCCATTATATACAAATTTTTCTATACCTTTGTAAGACTAAGCGTAGAGCTTAATATTTAAAGTTGTTTTTATAGTAGGTATTAAACTTCGTTATGGCCGTGTTGGCGTTAGTATTATGGGAGATAAATGATTTGTAATCTATTATAAATTATTGATCACATTTCTAAAATTGGGTTCAGGATGAGTTGGGAGACGATGCAATGAGAATGCTTGGTGTGGACGTTGGTGGAACGTTTGTCGACATTGTACTCTATGATGACATTAGCGGTGATTTTCTTTCGACAAAGGTCCCATCTACTGTCGATAATCCTGCCAATGCAGTATTGAACGGTATTAAAAATATTGACGTACAACTTGAGACCATTGATAGATTTGTTCATGGAATAACCATCGGTACGAACACAATTTTGGAGCGTAAGGGAGCACCTGTATGGATGCTAACAACTGACGGTTTTGGAGATACGCTTGAGATAGCTAGAACTAACCGTTCTGAACTATATAACATTAAAACCTTAAAGCCTCCTTCAGTAGTGCCAAGACAAAACGTTATTGAAGTTAAGGAACGCCTTGATGCTGGCGGGAAGGTTCTAAGAGGTCTCGATATATCTGAACTAGAAAATATTGTAGAGTACCTTTATGGAGAAAAACCTGCCGCACTGGCTATATGTTTTCTACATAGCTATATCAACCGTAAGCATGAGGAAGATGCGGCACACCTTTTGAGAAAGAAGCTTCCTGAATGGTTTATATGTACTTCGTCAGAAGTGCTTCCCGAAATGAGGGAATATGAGCGTTTTAATACTGCCGCCCTTAATGCTTATATCGGCCCCATTATAACTGAGTATCTTGATCAATTAGAGACCCTGTTAAACGAGGGGGGGTATAAAGAAGCTGCCTACTTGATGATTTCAAGTGGAGGAATCATAACTGTTGATAGGGCTAAGAAGTTCCCTATCCAGACGGTGCTTTCAGGGCCCGCAGGTGGCGTTGCTGCCGCTGTAAATTTAGGTGAAGTTCTCGGTCTTAATAATATGATCACTTATGATATGGGGGGGACAAGTACTGATGTATGCTTGATACAGGATCTATCTATACCGTTAACGACAGAACAATATATAAACCAATATCCAATTCGAACACCGCAGATTGAAATAAACACCGTGGGTGCGGGTGGAGGAAGTATTGCGTGGATGGATGATGGAAAAATTCTCAAAGTTGGGCCGCGCAGCGCTGGAGCTATACCTGGTCCTGCTTGTTATGGTTTTGGTGGCGAAGAGCCAACTGTAACAGATGCTAATATTATTCTAGGTCGACTATCGGTTGCAACCAAGATAGCTGGCGGAAGTATCGAACTTAATAGTTCTTTAGCAGATACGGCTGTCTCTCAAATTGCTGAAGAGATAGGTCTTACGATACAGAAAACTGCTGAAGGAATTTTACGAATTTCTGTAGCTCGAATGGTAAGTGCTATAAAACAAATATCGGTTAGTCGTGGCTACGACCCCCGTGATTTTGTACTAGTGGCATTTGGTGGTGCGGGCCCTTTGCATGCGGCTTTGGTTGCTGAAGAGCTTGATATAAAGCACGTCTTAATTCCTCAGAGTCCTGGAAACTTTTCCGCGTATGGCGCGTTGATCTCCGATATACGTCATGATTACGTTCAAACGTTTCTTGCGAAAGCTGAATCTTCCTCTCTTTCTAGTCTTCATGATATTTTTAATAAAATGGAGAAAGTAGCTTTTGAAGTTATGTTGAAGGAAAACATACAAAAAAAGAAGATAGTAACGAACCGTGTCTGCGGTATGCGTTATGTTGGGCAAGCATGGCAACTAAATGTGTCAATTCCCGAAGAATTAGGAAAGATTGAAGAATTAATAGACCTATTTCACGACGCTCACGAGCAGAGGTACGGTTATCGAAGTGCTGATTCAGTTGAATTTGTTACATGTTCTTTGTCTACGATTGGTATGGTCGTAAAACCTCGCTTACCTGAATGTAAGGTGGGTGGTTCATTGAAAAAAGCCATGGTGGCTTGTAAGGTTGCTTTTTTTTCTGGCGATCAACACAGCACCCCGGTTTACAACCGCGATCTACTACCTCGGTCAGTAAAAATTGATGGCCCGGCTATTATAGAAGAAATGGGGGCTGTAACAGTAGTGCCAATCGGTTGGATGAGTGAGGTTGGTGAATTTGGTGAGATGCACCTTAGGAGAATTTGAAAATGAGCCTGTCTGTAGATCCTATCACTCTTGAAGTTGTATGTGAGGGACTGATCGCTATAGTAAGAGAGATGCGGGCATCAATTATTCGTTCGTCTTACTCCCCTGCGATTTATGAACTTGATGATTTTTCCTGTGCTTTGTTCAATTCGAAAAGTGAGTTGGTTGCACAATCTGAGGACCATCCCGGACACGTGATTCCAATGCCAAGTTCTGTAAGAAGCGCTATGGACGAATTTAGTAATGAAATTTATCCTGGGGACATCATTTTGATGAATGATTCATATCGGGGAGGTACTCATCTGAATGATGTAACACTGCTTTTCCCTGTATTTGAAAAAGATAATCTTTTGCTATTACCAGCTGTCAGATCGCATTGGGCTGATGTTGGCGGGATGGTACCAGGTAGTTACTCAGGTTTAGCAACTAATATTTTTCAAGAAGGTCTACGAATGCCACCTATAAAAATTTATGAACGCGGTGTTTTGAATGAAGGGGTGTTGACATTAATTAAGGCTAATATGCGTTTACCTGAGCATCGAATGGGAGATTTACGCGCTATGATAGGCGCATGTCGGATAGCTGAAACTCGCATTCGCGATGTCATTGAGAAGTACTCAGATTCTACGGTAATAGCGTGCATTGTAAGCAATCTTAATCGTTGTGAACGGCGCATGCGAGACCGTATTACCGCATTACCTGATGGCACTTATTACTACGAAGATTATTTAGAGTATTTTGATGAGGAAAAATTTGATCCAGTTTTGATGAGGTTAGCACTCACTGTTGAGGGGGATAAAATTATTGCCGATTTTGATGGGAGCAATCCTCAAGTGCCGGGGGTAGTTAATTCATCTCATGCAGTAACAAGTGCTGGTGTATTTGTGGCTGTTAAATCTGTTCTTGATCCCGACGGGGCCATAAATGATGGAGTGTTTCGAGCAATTGAAGTGCACACACCGAAAAAATCTATTGTTGATGTAAAGTTCGATGCTCCTGCCGGTGCACATGGTGAGGTTAGAAAGCGGGCAGTATCAGTTACACTAGGAGCGTTAGCACAAATTGTTCCTGAGCTTGTGTCAGGAGATCTGTGCGGTACATCTTTTCCGAACTCTATTGGTGGAACCGATAATACCCGGAATCGACCATACGTTTATTATGAAGTGCCCGCCGGTGGCAATGGAGGGTTCATGGAGTCTGATGGTTCGAGCGCATTTGTGAACGTAGACTTTGGAAATATTCGGTCTATCCATAACGTGGAGCACTTAGAGAATGAAATGCCCTTACATGTTCAGCGCTGTGTGCTGAGAAAAGATTCGGGAGGAGCCGGTAGGTCACGAGGTGGACTAGGTATGCAAAGAGAGATCCGTTTGTTGGATTATGACGCAACTTACTCTGTCTTAAGTGATAGAGCAGTTATACCGCCATTTGGTACTGCGGGAGGAAAGTCAGCCTTGCCAGTCTCTGTAACAATACGTAATGCGCTGGGGGAACAGTCTCTCTCGATTCCTGGAAAAGCAACGGGCAGAAAGATAAATAAAGGTGACGTTGTCATAATGAGATCTGCTGGTGGCGGAGGTTATGGGTCTCCCTTAGAACGTGATGTAGACCTTGTAGTAAATGATGTGATGAAGGGTTATGTTTCAAGAGAAGCAGCTGAAGATGATTATGGAGTTGCAATTGATGATACGGGACAGGTTGATTCCGACAGAACTATCTTATTGCGTGAAAAACAAATAGATGAGCTAGTGCCTCTAATAGTTAAGGAGGATGAGGCTGACCCCTATCGAGGTATAAGAGGGCGTCACCGCATTGTTCGTCTTTCCCACAAGACTTGTCAAAAACTAGGATTAGTATCAAATGATCTTGTCGAATTGATTGGTAAAACACCTGTTCCTCTGCGTGCCTGGGTTAAAATAGACGCAGAACTAAGTGAATCAATTATTCCGCTGGACGACTTTGCTCGCCGGGTTTTACGTGTAAGTCATTCTGATAATGTTAAGTTACGGGTGCTATCATGTGTTATTAGACCTTGTTAAGTAATATCTAAAGGAGATTTAGTATATGAAGATGATAATTGGAGCGTCTGGCGCAGTCGGTATTCCAACAATTAAGAACATGATTCAGTCACGTCAGGAATTTTGCGTTTTATCGTCTAGTGAAAAATCTGCAATTAAATTGCGAGCAATGGGAGTTGTTAACGTCATTGTCGGTAGTTTCCGTGAAGATGGTGTGCTTGATACGGTGATGCACGACGTTAAATCAGTTTGCTATATTCCTGCTCGCCATATTGAAGATGAGTTGGAGATAGGTAAAGCTATAATTGATGCAGCCAAGGCAGCAAACCTAGATCACTTTCTTTTTTGTTCTGCTTTTCAACCACAACTCCAAGGTCTTGATCACCACTGGAAAAAACTATTATTGGAAGAGTATATTATTGATTCTGACTTACGCGCTACTATTGTTCAACCATCTATGTTTATGCAGAACATTCGTGTTGAATGGCCAACAATAATAGAGCATGGTGAGTACCGCCGACCTTATTCAACAGAAAGTCTAATGAATATTATCGACGTCGATGATCTAGGAGAGGCAATGGCAAAAATCATGAATGAACGGGCTTTGCAAGGAGCAACCTATCAGTTTTCTGGAGATGGTCCGATAAGTCATTCTGAGATGGCTAAACAAATTTCTGATGTAATTGGTAAACAAGTTAAAGCGATCAAAATTGATATTGAAGATTGGAAAAAATGGGCAGTTGGAAGAGGGTGGACGGAGTATGGAATAAACAATTATCAAAATATGTGCCAGCACTACGATGAACATGGTTACAAATATGCTAACAAAGTCACACTTACTGCAATATTAGGACGGGAGCCTCTTAACTACAGTGAGTTTATTGAGAAATTTGTAGAAGAGAATCATGTGAATTAGCAAATGTATTACAGTGGCAAAACTTTTGCCCGTTTGCTAAAATATTGGTTAGTTAGCGTATATTGCGTTTCCTTAATAATCTGCGTTGAATTTTCCCTGTAGTTGTCATTGGTAATTCGTCGACAAATTCAATAGCGCGAGGAAATTCATGTGCTGACAGTCGGTGCTTAACGTGATTCTGAATTTCGATGACAAGTTCATCAGATGCTGTTTTATTGTCCTTAAGAACAATATAAGCTTTGACTACCTCACCACGAAGATCATCGGGTACACCTATGACCGCTGACATGGCAATAGCTGGATGCGTTAGTAACGAGTTCTCAACTTCGGCGGGTCCAATACGAAACCCTGCTGAGTTTATAACATCGTCGGCACGGCCGACGAAAAAGACCCAGCCGTCTTCATTCATCCTAGCTTTATCTCCAGTGTTGAGCCATTGATCTCCATTAGAGTCTGTAATAAATTTTTCTTTCGTTGCTTCTGGATTATTCCAATATTTTAGGAACATAACTGGATCAGGTGATTTAACACATATATTTCCTAGTTTACCCGCAGGTATTGAATTGCCTGTTTCGTCGAGAATCTTAATCGTATGACCAGGCGTTGCTCGACCCATTGAACCATCGGGCGGTGTCATAACTGAAGAACAACACCCAACAATAAGGTTGCATTCTGTTTGACCATAGGCTTCGTTAATTGTGACTCCTAGTTGTTCTCTTCCCCAGTCTATTAACGACGTACCTAGAGCTTCACCACCGGAGAATATAGAACGTAAGTTATACTTCCAAAGCTTCCGTGGTTTGTTAACCTGTCGCATCACTTTCAAAGCCGTTGGAGGTATGAATGCATTACGCACTCCATAACGGCCCATCAAGTCAAATGCCTGTTCAGGATCAAATCGTCCTGGCGGATTAACCACTTGGGGTATTCCGTGATACAATGCCGGCATAGCTGAATCCATTAAAGCACCTATCCATGCCCAGTCGGCAGGTGTCCACATTACGTCACCTGGTTGCGGCAGGAAGTCAAAAATAAAATCAGCGCCTGGTATGTGGCCGATCATAGTACGGTGCGGTAATAAAGCACCTTTTGGATTCCCCGTTGTCCCTGAAGTGTATATTAATAATGCCGGATCATTACTTTTGGTAACTACTGGGTCAAAAACATCTTTTGCACGTGCCATTTCTAAGTAGAAATCCTGGACATGATGTAAACCACATTCTGTTTTTCCATCTAGAGAAAGAATAAGCTTTAGGTCGGGTAAGAGGTGTTTTACCTCATCAAGTTTTCTACAGCCAGCTTGATCAGTGATGACTACGCTAGCTTTGCTATCCGTAAGACGATGCTCGAGGGCGTCGGGACCAAATAATTGTGCAAGAGGCATAGCTATAAAGTTTGCACGGTAGGAAGCAATGTGAGCTATTAATGTTTCTGGTTTCTGAGGTAACAGTATAGCTACACGGTCACCTTGTGACAGTCCATTTGCTAATAGCAGGTTTGCAAGTTTATTGGATTCTTTTCTTAGGTCACCGAATGAGTATTTGTGTTGTGTTCCATTGATTTGTGGGACGATCAGCGCTGTAGCACTCTGATTCTGAGCGTCACATATACTAACTCCCATATTGAAGTGCTGTGGTATTATCCATTGCCATTCATTATATGCTTGGGAATAACTAGAAACTTTCTTCATTTGAAACCTGTTCTGCCAAATGGATTCTTATAGTTTATAATTACTAAAACTAACGATTAAAAGAAAGACAGCCAGTTTTTCTTTGTAACATATTAATCAGTCAGTTTTTCGTTATATTTATACTTATGTGCAGCTATTTGGTTTTATATTTAATATTAAATATTTTATTAAGTATATATATACTGGCAGCTACAGCTGGTCCTATTAAGAAAGCAAACAGTAAAGTACCCAGACCAACAGAACCTCCTAAAAACCACCCTATAATAACTACAGTTATCTCTATGCAGCTTCTAATCATCGAAATTGTTTGATTAGTGAGTTGTTGTAATCCAGTCATTAAACCATCTCTCGGTCCTGGACCAAGATTCGATATCAGGTAGATCCCACTTCCAAGGCCTGTAACCAAAACACCTATTATTGCCTGAACGGTCATGAGAAAACTAGTTTTTGGATTAGGTAAGTAGGGTATTATATATTCTAGTACTATCGCAATTATTATAACGTTTAGAATAGTACCAATGCCAGGTAGTTGCTTTAACGGTATCCAGAAAATCAGCACCATTAAACTTATTAAAAACGTAGATCCTCCGATACTCAAGTTGGTTACATTACTCACACCGAGTGCAAGGACGGTCCATGGGCTGACGCCAATGCCAGCTGCTATTAATATTGCCTCACCAAGACCGAACAGAACTAAACCGAATACTAAAAAAAATAATGTTATAAACCGTGGTCTAAAATTTAGAGGTCTAGGTGAACTCCAAAACAAGGCAGGTATAATTTTAACAGATAAGAATAGAAATTGGGGCAATGCTTAATAGCTTTCAATTTTTAGGATAGTATTAAAGTTACAGATCAGTCCGATTAGTGAATATGCTTTTTGTTTAGTAGAGTTTTTCTAAGCCATAAGGCTTAGTCGTTAACATTCTAATATTGTGATTATAAGCTGCATAAAATTCCGATCACAAAACTCTACTTTTTGTCCCAATTTATACCCTTGTCTGAAGATTCTGCTGTAATATGCATTGCTTCAGCAAGTCTGTTAGTACAATTCCAAAGTGCAGTGGTGTAGGTTAATTCTACTAATTCAGAGTTCGAAAAATGCTCTAGCATTTTTTGAAAAAGTGAGTTTTTATCTCGAGCTGACATATCTGTTACAGCATTTGCCCAATCAAGAACAATTTTCTCTTTTTCAGTGAAGTCATTATTTTGATGCCAAGAGTTGGAAGAAATTGATAAAAGCTGCTCATCAGTGAATTCTAGCTGGCGTGCTAGTGCTACATTATGATGTGCACAATTGTGACATGAGTTATCTAGCGAAGGTTTAAGTATACAGAGCACTTGCATTCGTGAGCGTTCTTTATCGCCTGCTTGAAGTGCGGCAACTTTTATATCTCTATCAAATATAAGAAAGCTCCTAGCAGCACCTGGAGCATGTGCTAATACCTGTATGAATTTAGGGACAATACCGTACATATCGTGACAGAGATCGTAGAGTTCTTTTACTTCTGGTGATTCTTTTCCGGGTTCTATGGGGGGTACGCGCGTATTTATTGGGCATGCCATTGCACTTAGTACTTGATCTATAGATTTTTTCGGATTGACTTCAGTTTGTTGGGTGCTTTCCACTTTAAGATCCTTATAAGTTATTTGTTAAAAAATAAAGTTATAAAGTCATTTAAATAAGTTAAAAGAAATAATAAAAATCAGGTTTATAATTTTACGAATTTTGTTATTTCATTAAAATTTTATATTTTTAATAAGACGTCACTCATAGTGCTGAGCATTCTTTATTTAAAATAATATCCCAAGTGGCTAAGAGGTTTAGTCTTTAATATTTCATAGTGGATTTAATTTCTAGTTCTCATAATAGTTATATAAATCAATGCTGTTGCAAACATTATAAGACTATAAGTAGCTGCCGGTATTATAACTGGTCCACCTCCAAATAATAATGTGCCTACGGCTATAGCTAGTGTTCCATTTTGCAAACCGCATTCAATAGATATTGCTGTCCTTTGTTTTGGCCCTGATGAAAAAAGTGTAGCAATAATGTATGCTATCAACATCATTGCCACGTTAAGTGCTAATGTTACCAGCCCGGCCTGCGCAAAATATTCAATTATATTGTCTCGTTGCTGAAATATTGCACCTAATAGTACTAGAGCAAATAATATAGCTGATATTTTTTTGGCCCAAGGTTCAAATCGTAATGAGAAATCTGAAGCAAACTGCCTAAACGCCAAACCAATACATACTGGTATTGTAACTATAAGGAAGACACTAATTGCTATTTTATTTATGTTAATGTCTTGGTCATTTCCGTCTATAAGTAAAGTGTAGGAAAATCCTATTATAATCGGAATTGAAATAACACTAACAAGACTGATTATAGCTGTAAGAGAAATTGATAAAGCTACATCCCCTTTTGCGAATGAAGTTAAGATATTTGAGGTTACACCACCTGGTGCTGCTGCTATTACCATAACACCTAATGCAAGTTCTGCTGGCAGATCCCACAAGCTGATAAGTAAAAGTGCGGTTAATGGTAAGAGTATTAACTGGGAAGCTACTCCTACTGCAAAATCTCGTGGCATTTTGGCTACTCTGGCAAAGTCCGCAAACGTAAGTCCCAAGCCCAAAGCGAACATTATAAACGCCAAAGCTAGTGGAAGTATTATTTCTGTTACTATTCCCACGAATCACTCCCCAGTAAGAAATTTAATTTAGAACTATTATCATCTATTTTAGAAGTATTTGCCATAAACTTAGCAATTATTATATATCTAAATATTTAGATATATAATTGTTTATGTTTTTTTGATGTTTAAGAATTATGTAAGAAGCTATTTTAATAAATTAAATTTCTGATTTTTTATTTCTTGTTTACGCATTGGCATTGAATCAATTAATTTAAATATTGTTTCATTGTTTATAGCTTTTTGGGATCTTAATTTCTCATTACCGTCTTTGCCTAACAATATTGATAAATAACTATAATTCTCAACAGAAAAATAATTTCGCAAATTGTCAGAATTAATACTGTTATTAGTTACCCCATTTATCTTTATTATATTTTTTGGGCTTAACTCAATAAGAACTAAGTCTCGCTCGTTCCAATCATTTAATGCTAAATATCTATATTTACTTTGTTGATAAGATTCAGAATATCCATTCTCAGAAATAAATGAAATTATCACTCTATTTTTCCATCTGAATTTACTCAGATCTATCGCTGAAACTTCATTTGATGTTAGGAATGATGCCATTATAATTATTGCGATAAGGCTTATTGAGTTTTTCAAAATTAATACTACAAGTAATTTTTTTTAAAAATAAAGAAAAGTTAAATATCAAGGAAACATAAATTAATTAATA
>TARA_B110000196_G_scaffold5478_1_pt1 | contig 11678 bp, 12 predicted proteins | sample TARA_B110000196 | Tara Oceans TARA_B110000196 (sample SAMEA4397072) | marine metagenome | biome: Polar Biome; feature: [MES] marine water layer (ENVO:01000295) within the mesopelagic zone...; material: water (ENVO:00002006), including particulate matter (ENVO:01000060) such as...... | reverse complement strand
GTCTAATTAATTAACCTATGAAGCAATACGATCAAAAAAGTTTTTTACAGAAGTCAACCAGCCGCCTGCTCGAGGGCTGTGCTTATCCCCTCCTTCTCCAATTGACAGGTAGAGCTCTTTTAGCAGCTTCTCTTGTTTCTTAGTTAAATTGACAGGGGTTTCTAATGAAATAGTCGCATATAGATCACCCACTCGCTTTTCGCGTGCCGTTGAAACTCCTTTTCCGCGTAATCTAAAAACTTTTCCCGATTGAGTTCCTGTGGGCACTTTCAAGGAGACACTCCCATTGAGGGTAGGTAACGTCACCTCACCACCCAGTGAAGCTGTTAAGATAGAAATTGGAACCTCGCATGCTATATTAGGCCCATCTCGTTCAAAAATTTTATGGGGGTTAACTTTAATCTCGACATAAAGGTCACCTGCTGGTCCTCCATTCTTGCCTGCTTCGCCTTCCCCTGACAGTCGAATCCGATCTCCTGTATCAACTCCTGGTGGAACTTTTACAGACAATGTTTTTGTTTTGGCTTTTCGCCCTTTCCCATAACAAACCGAACAAGGATCGGTAATAACGGTTCCATTTCCCTGGCATTTTGGGCAAGTCTGTTGGATGGAAAAAAAGCCCTGCTGCATTCTAACCTGACCAACACCGTCACAAGTAGAGCATTTGGATGGCTGCGACCCCTTTCTAGCGCCACTTCCTGAGCAACTATCACAGCTTATCTGGGTAGGGATATCAATCGTAATCGAATCGCCTGAAATCGCTTCCTCAAGATTCAATTTTAACTCATAGCCTAGATCTGCACCACGGAATACTTGACTGCGACCGCCGCCAGCTCTCCCTCCGCCAAATATATCACCAAAAACATCGCCGAAGATATCACCAAAACCTTCTGCACCTGATGGGCCGCTATTTCGATTAAGGCCATCATGGCCAAAACGATCGTAGGTCTCTCGCTTCGAACTGTCATTAAGAGTCTCGTACGCTTCTTTTGCTTCTTTGAATTTTTTTTCAGCACCTGCGTCATTTTTATTTCTATCAGGGTGAAATTTCATAGCCAAACGGCGATAAGATTTTTTTATATCTTCTTTAGATGCATTCTTTGTAACGCTCAGTACATCGTAATAATCGCGTTTAGCCATATCATTAATTACTGTTAATTGTTAATTAAATATCCAAAAAAATCATAAGGCAGTTTTAATAGCCTTATGATTCTATTTTGTGCAAAAAATAAGCGTACTTATTTATCCGGTTTTTCTTCTTCTGCTTCTTTTTCTTCCTTTACTTCTTCGAATTCTGCATCGACAATATCGTCTTTCTCATTATCAGCGGTTCCCTCTGCATCCCCAGAATTCGCTGCTTGTTCAGCATATAGCTTTTGAGCTATCTCAGCTGAGGCTTCTGCAAGAATTTTTGTTTTGGCTTCTATAGAATCTTTATCATCACTTGCAAGCATAGTTTTTACATCGGCAATAGCATTTTCGATCTTAAGCCTTTCATCACTAGAAACTTTCTCACCAAGATCACTTAAGGTTTTCTCTGATCCATGGATAAGACTGTCCGCTTGATTACGTACATCAATTAATTCGCGAAATTTTTTATCCTCTTCGGCATGGCTGGCTGCATCAGAAACCATTCTTTCGATTTCACCTTCATCAAGCCCGCTAGAGGCTTTGATGATTATATTTTGACTTTTTCCAGTGGCTTTGTCCTTAGCTGAAACATTCAATATGCCATTTGCATCGATATCAAATGCCACCTCAATTTGTGGCATACCTCGAGGTGCTGGAGGAATATCAGTTAAATCAAATCGCCCTAGAGACTTGTTATCCTGACCCCGCTCTCTTTCCCCTTGAAGCACATGAATAGTTACCGCTGTTTGATTATCATCGGCTGTTGAAAAAACCTGCTCTGCATTCGCTGGGATTGTAGTATTTTTTTCTATCACTTTGGTCATCACACCGCCTAGCGTCTCTATACCAAGAGACAATGGGGTTACGTCCAAAAGAAGAACATCTGTAACATCTCCCGCTAGAACCCCGCCCTGAATAGCCGCACCTAGTGCTACAGCCTCATCTGGGTTAACGTCTCTTTTTGGTTCCTTCCCAAAAAAGTTTTGTACTTCTTCTTGAACTTTTGGCATTCTTGTTTGCCCGCCAACTAAAATCACATCATGAATCTCATTGACCTTTAGATCAGCATCTTTAAGCGCAATTTTGCAAGGCGCTATTGTTCTAGAAATCAAATCCTCAACCAATGACTCAAGTTTTGCTCTAGTTAACTTAATATTAAGATGTTTTGGACCGCTCGCGTCAGCCGTTATATAAGGTAAATTTATCTCAGTTTGTTGACTACTTGAGAGCTCAATTTTTGCTTTTTCACCTGCTTCTCTTAAGCGCTGCATAGCCAGCGGATCTCCAGTAATATCTACCCCGCTATCACGTTCAAATTCCTTCGCTAAATAACTTATAATTTTTAAGTCAAAGTCTTCGCCGCCAAGAAATGTATCACCATTTGTAGCGAGTACTTCAAACTGATGCTCACCATCAACTTCTGCAATTTCAATTACCGATACATCGAAAGTTCCGCCACCCAAATCATAGACAACAATTTTCTTATCGCCTCGTTTTTTATCCATGCCATATGCTAAAGCTGCTGCGGTAGGTTCATTAATGATGCGTTTTACATCAAGACCTGCAATTTTCCCTGCATCTTTTGTTGCCTGCCTTTGGGAGTCATTAAAATAGGCAGGAACAGTAACAACCGCATCTGTAACCTCTTCACCAAGATAATCTTCAGCAGTTTTTTTCATTTTCATTAGGACTCTTGCTGAAATCTCTGGAGGTGCCATTGCTTTTCCCAGTCCCTCAACCCAGGCATCTCCATTCTCGGCTTTAACGATATTATAAGAAACCATATCTATGTCTCGTTGCACTACTTCATCATCAAAGCGTCTACCTATTAGACGCTTTACAGCAAATAAAGTATTTGCTGGGTTAGTTACTGCTTGTCGTTTTGCGGATTGCCCTACAACCACTTCATCATCTTTAACGAAGGCTACGATAGACGGTGTTGTTCTATCGCCTTCACTATTTTCAATAACTTTTGGCGTATCGCCTTCCATCACGGCGACACACGAATTTGTTGTCCCTAGATCGATTCCGATAATTTTACCCATAATCTTGTAACTCCAACTTTAATAAGTTTAAATAATTCTTTCTTCAGATAGGCTGATAGATGGGGCCTAATCTTCAGCTTTCAAGCAATTTATTTTTTTAATAATAAATATCGACAGTTATAATCAAATATTATTTTTCCGGATCGGAAGCAACAATAACTCTCGCCGGTCTTAATAGACGTTTATTCAGCATATAGCCTTTTTGAAAAACAGTTAATACAGAACCTGGCTCAACTTGATCGGAAGGCTGCATCGAAATAGCTTCATGACACTCTGCATCAAACGGCTCGCCATGAGGATCAATCACCTCAAAACCAAATTGCTCCATGGTAGAAATCATTAGCTGTAAGGTAGCCTTATTACCGGATCTTAATGACTCTATATCTAAATCTTCCGAATCAGCGGCCAATTCAAGACTATCGCTAACTGATAGTAATTCACGGGAAAAATTCTCAAGCGCGTATTTTCGAGCGTTTTCAATATCTCTTGAGGCTCTTTTACGAACGTTCTCTAATTCAGCTACAGCTCTTAAGTATTTATCCCAATTAGCCTCTGCCTTCTGCTCAATCAATACCAATCTCTCTTCAACAGAGAGCTCCATATTTTCTTCCGACAGCTCAACATAATCATCGTCTTGATTATCGGTGTTTACACCCTCTATATTCTTTTCTTTATTTTCAGTTGATACTTCATCTTTCGTAGGTGATTTTTTACTTGCCTTATCTTTCATTTAATTTGCTCTCCATTTTTTACAAAGATAAATGCCCAGCAATTAAAATTAATGTAATTGCTTTAGTTCACACTATTTGGGGGTCAGAAATAAAATATCAAGACCGTTAAACTATTTACTATCGATTGCCTTACCTAATAATTTTGCCGTAAGATCAACTATTGGCACAACTCGGTCATATGCCATTCGCTTTGGACCAATTACGCCCAATACACCCACCTGATTATCGCTCAATTTATAAGGCGCAGTCACTACACTGCAGTCGTCAAGTAAGCTATACCCAGACTCAGAGCCTATGAATATCTGCACACCACTCGCACTGATACTTCTATCAAGTAAATCTATCATCATCCGTTTTTTTGCAAATGCGTCGAATAACTGCTTCAAAACATTAACATCAGAAAGCTCAGCAAAATTCATTAAATTCCTTTCGCCCGCCAAGATGAACTCCTCACTTGAATTCTCAGCGTCCTCTATTGCGAGTTGCGCGGTAGTAATAATATCCTGCATTGCCTGATTCATTGATTCTCTGGTTTTTTCCATATCGCGCAATAAATTCTTTCTTATCGAATTTAATGATTCGTTGGCGTAGTTCTCATTGACGAAATTAGCCGCTCTTTGTAATTCAGAGGCTGAATGTTTGACCTTAGTGTGAAGGATTCGATTTTGCACTTCTCGGTTATTTAATACCAAAATAGCTAGCACCTTATGATCCGAAAGAGACAGGAACTCTATCTGCCTGAGCGTGATATTTTTTCCTTTTGGCACAGTAACAATACCGGCTAAACTGGTAATTTTAGATAGGGTGCTCGATACTTTTTCAATTAATTTTCCCGTATCGTAGTTTTCTTCTTTAATTTCTGACTGAATCTTATCAATATAAGCGGTATCTGGACTTTGATACCGCACTAATGTATCAACAAACATTCGATACCCTCTTGCGGTTGGTATCCTTCCAGAAGAAGTATGTGGAGCTTTTATTAAACCCAAATCCTCTAAATCAGACATCACATGACGGACAGTTGCAGGACTTAGGTTTAACCCTGAATCTTCTAATAAGTTTCTCGAGCCAACAGGGTTGCCTTCGTTTATGTACTTTTGGATGAGCACCTTCAATAAATATTGCGCTCGATTGGAAGGCTCCACTCTTAATTTACTCAAAATAAATTACCTATTCGCATATAGCCTTGAATCTTAATATGTTAATCTAGCTGAAGAAGCTAACAATGGTAAGACTGATGGTCAAGTTTTTTAAAAATACTAAGTATTTTTAATTATTCCTTCACTCTGCTAAATTTAATGTAATTAATAATTAGTATATCTAACCTTAATACGATGATTTTCAAAAGAATTGGTATTGTCAGCCGAAACCATGACACAGATACAATGGAAACCATTGCGCTCTTGAAAGAGTGCTTGGAGAAAGAAAATCGATGCGTCTTTTTCACTAAAAATAATCCGCTATCAACTGAAAATAAGGTTAGCGAAGATAGCATTGCGGCAGCTGTTGACTTAATTATTGCTGTTGGTGGTGACGGTACTATTCTTCACGCAGCTAATCTTGCTCAAAGTCAAGATACTCCATTACTTGGAATTAATAGAGGTAAACTTGGTTTTCTTGCAGATATCCTTCCAAATGAAATGCTGACAGATATTACCGAGGTAATTAACGGTAATTACACTACCGAGCCCAGAATGATGCTTGAAGCAACCACGATAAGACCTGATGGTAAAAAATTCCTGAATCTGGCATTAAATGATGTTGTTATCCAGAGAAGCGGTACTGGAAGAATGCTCGATTTTAATACTTCAATTGCCAATCAATTTATAAATAGCCATTCTGGGGATGGTCTTATAATCGCCACACCTACTGGATCTACTGCGTACTCATTGAGCTGCGGCGGCCCTATTATTGAGCCAACTTTAGATTCTTATGTCATGGTTCCCATATGCCCTCACACTCTAAGCGACCGACCTTTAGTACTTCCAGCTGACAAGGCTATTGAAATTCAACTAAATCAAAAAATAAACAGCAAAGCAGAAATCACTATTGATGGTAGGAAAATATGTGAAATTACACCAAAAGATACTATTACCATCGCTAAAGCTGCAAAGAAAACACTGCTTATCCACCCCCCTAGTTACGATTACTATGAGGTACTGCGGTCAAAACTCCATTGGGGTCAAGATAATCGAATACGAACCAACAAGAAAACACCATAATGCTTCGCTCTCTTCAAGCTAAAAATTTTGCGATTATCGATGAAATAGATATCGTTTTTAGTGAAGGTATGATTGTTCTTACCGGAGAGACTGGAGCAGGCAAATCAATCCTAGTTGACGCCTTAAGTTTAGTGCTGGGAGAACGTGGAGGTGCCAACCTAATCAGAGATAATAATAAGAGAGCTGAATTTACGGCTGAATTTGTTATTGACGAACACGCAAAAGCTAAGACCTGGCTATCCAAGCAATCTCTGGATGATGATCATGATTGTGTTTTAAGGCGAATTGTAAATCCAGATGGACGATCACGAGCCTTCATTAATGGCAATCAAGTTAACCTTCAAACCCTTAAGGCTCTTGGTGAGTTACTTGTAGATATTCATGGTCAACACTTTCATCAATCATTAGGAAAAACTGATGTCCAACGAGAGCTAATTGATCATTTTGGTGACCTTATACACATAAAAGATGATGTAAAGAATGCCTTTAACAAATGGAGCTTACTGGCAAAAAAATTACTAACCAATGACGCATTAAACAAAGATCGTGATGCACGCATCGACCTTCTGAATTTTCAATATGAGGAATTAAATACGCTGGAGCTCCAAGAAAATGAATACAATTCAATTTCTTTAGAGTTCACCAAAATACATAACATTGAAAAACTCAACAATGGTATCAACCAGGTGCTGAACAATCTTCAAGATTCGGAAATTACAAATGCGGAAAGTTTAATTAACAATTCGGTAAAATCTTTAGAGTCGCTAATAGAGTTCGATCATGCATTAAAAGATGCAAAAAACCTACTTGAAGAAGCTTCTATTCAATCATCTGAAGCGGCTGATTATCTCAGGCGATATTGCTCTTCAATTGAATTTGACCCTGAAAAAAATCGACGACTTGATGAGCGAATCAATACCATTAAAACGATTGCTCGAAAACATCGAGTTGAACCAAGTGAGCTTCATACCGTGTATGAGAAAATTAAAAATGAACTTAATGAACTGAAAAATATTGAAGCAAATCAAAAAAATCTCAATCGAGATATAGATGAAGCTAAAAATCATTACACGAAACTCGCCAAAGAATTGAGTCGCTTAAGAATAATCAGTTCAAATAAATTATCAAAAGCCGTAACAAAAGCGATGTCAAGTCTAGGTATGCCTGATGGACAATTTAATATCAATATCACTTCGAATAACGCAATCTCATCTCATGGAATGGATGATGTAATTTTCTTACTTAGTGCAAACCCCGGCCAAGCACCCCAATCAATCGCAAAAATTGCATCAGGCGGTGAATTATCAAGAATGAGTTTAGCGATACAAGTTATAGCCAGTGAAGGAAATTATATTCCGACAATGGTTTTTGATGAAGTGGATAGCGGAGTTGGCGGTGCAGTAGCTGAAATGGTTGGTAGACGACTTAGTGAATTGGGTGTAAATAGACAAGTCCTTTGTGTAACTCACCTTCCTCAAGTCGCTAGTCAAGCCAACTCTCATTTTCGAATCAATAAATTGAGTGACGGTAAATCCACCAAAGTCCATGTCACTCAACTAAATAAAGATTCACGTATCGGAGAAATAGCAAGAATGCTTGGCGGTATCGAAGTCACTGAGCGCACTCGAGATCATGCTGCCGAAATGCTTTTAGCTGGAAAATAATTAAAATTCAGATAACTATATGACTCTAACTGAAGTTATATTCTTATTTGATGGGTTTAACATAAAGCACTAAGCTATGATCTATTAGCTCATAATTATGCTTTGCGGCAATTTCTTTCTGCAAGCGCTCAATTTCATCATTTGTGAATTCAATTACATTTCCAGTTTCAACGCAAACCATATGATCATGATGGGTCCCTTCATTAATTTCAAAAACTGAATGACCCCCTTCAAAATTATGACGCACAACCAACCCAGCGGATTCAAATTGAGTCAATACTCGATAAACCGTAGCAAGACCAATATCTTCACCAGCGTCTAAGGTCTCTTTATAAATATCCTCTGCACTCAAATGCATATCTGAATTTTGGGTTTTCACCAATATTTCTAGAATCTTCAAACGAGGTAAAGTAACTTTTAACCCAGCTTTTTTTAATTCTTGACGTTGTTCCATTTTTAACCAATCTCCCGCATTTTCAAAAACACTCTAAGATAATTAAGTGCATACTAACATTTATTATGAACCAAAAAGTTATATCATCCAAATATCAAAAAAAAATAAGGATTCACTAGTCTCAAATCACCTTATCGGTTAATCTCTCGATCATGAAAAAATTAAAATACTGCCTGTTAATCATATTATTCACATTCACTTCTGCTTGCGTCTATCAGGCTAATGTGGCGCAAGGTAATTTTATTGAAGATAAATATCTTGATCAAGTTGAAGTAGGCATGACTAGAAATCAAGTCCGCTTTTTGTTGGGCACGCCAATGATAGATGACCCTTTTCATGAGAATCGCTGGGATTATGTTTATTATTTAACAATTGGACGAGATAAGGCATTTATAAAGAAATGGGTATCTATCCTTTTTGTAAATAATAAAGTTTCAAACATTGACAGAGACCTAAAGCTCAATCCAAGTCTATAAGCGCTCTCTTCTGACTCATTGATTTACCTAATAAAGCCAAACTTCTTCTTCTGTCTTTAGGATCGCTATGAAGGAGCCGGTATAGCTCGATACGATCCCCATCCTCTATAACTGTATTGCGCTCCCTCACTTTCCCCCAAATACCAACCGCGCAAGAGTTTAGAGGTTCAGAAGGATATATATCTTTTATACCTGATTTATTTATAACATCTTCAATGCGAGAACCAATGGGTACCTCTAAGGGTAAGATTATTTGCTCGCCTTTTAAGGCAAATACCACTTCGGCTTTGTAATTTTGTACTTTAGTCATAAATTTCTTGAGCTCTCAAAACAAAAGCATTCACTAAATCATCACAGATAGACTCAAAAAATGGCCCTAAAGACATATCTAAAATGGAACTTCTAAACTTAAATTTAAGCTCGAACTGAATCTTACTGCCATTACTTCCCAGATCATCAAATCTCCAGCCTCCCTCAAAATAATCAAAAGGACCATCTTGAAGGAATAAATCAATAGACTTAAATTGATTCATTGTATTTAAGGTCGTAAATTTCGTGCTGACACCGCCTTTACTTAATTCGATGGTAGCAGAAAGATTTTTATCTGAACGCTCATGAATCTGAGTACCCTTACACCAAGGGAGAAAATTAGCATAAGAATCAACATCATCCACCAAAAGAAACATTTGCTCTGAAGTGTAGCTTATGTAAGCACTTCTTTTAACTTGACGCATCAACGTATCTCAGAAAATAAACTCAATAATAGATTAAATCCAACCTATGGCTTGTAAAAAAATGATTAAAATTGCAATTGGAGCAAAGTATCTTGCTAATAATTGCCACATTTTATAAACCAATCCGTGTCCATCTAACTCTTCAGAAGTTGAATTTTTACTCATTACCCAAGCTGCAAAAACTGTTATGAGAACAGCGCTGACAGGGAGCATGATATTGCTGGTTATAAAATCTACATTTTCGTAAATTGTTCCTTGAAAAAACTTAAATTCTGAGAGCACATTATCTGACAACGCTGTTCCTAGGCCGAAGAGCCAGATCAATCCAGCGATAATAGCTGAAGATTCTTTTCTGCTGTATTTTGTACTTTCAACCATCCAAGCAACAGCTGGTTCCATGAGGCCTAAGGCAGATGTAAGAGCGGCAAATGCTAAAAGTACAAAAAATATAGTCGCTAAGAAAGTGCCTGCCTGCATTTGACCAAATACCAATGGTAAGGTTTTAAAAACAAGATCGGGACCCTCACCTGGATTTAGACCATTGGCAAAAACTAAAGGAAAAATAACCAATCCTGATAATACAGCGATTCCTGTATCGGCGACCACTACTGACACCGCAGCACTAGTTATAGATGTTTCTTGAGGCAAGTAAGCGCCATAAGCCATTATGGCTCCCATTCCAATACTTAATGTAAAGCATGCTAATCCCATTGCGGTCAGCACTCCATCCCAATCAAGCGCTGCAAAATTCGGCGTAAACATAAAAGATACGCCCTCAGCAAATGAGCCGGAAGTTAAGGAATAGTAAAATAAAATAAAAAGCAAAAATAACAACGCGGGCATTAAAAATTTTACTGCCGTCTCAAGACCCTTAACACCTCTTGCAATAACAAAGAAATTTAGGAACATAAATATAGTATGTGCTGCAATGACTGCCATTGGGTTACTAACAAAGTTATCAAATAAATTAGCGATAGAAGCGGCGTCAGCACCTGCAAATTGTCCAGATAAGGCTTTCGGTATATAAGTTAGCGTCCATCCAGCAATGACACTGTAATATGACAAGATCAGCATGGCTGTAATAACGCCCAATGCACCAACCCACTTCCAGTGCTTAGAGCCACCTTCTTCTTCTCCTAAGAGCGCCATAGTAGCAACCGGATTACGTCTCCCTCTTCTTCCTATCAGTATTTCCGACATCATGACCGGCATGCCAATTAAAAAAACGAACAACAAATAGACCAATACAAAAGCACCGCCACCATTTTGTCCCGCCATATATGGAAATTTCCATATATTCCCTAGGCCGACTGCGGATCCAGTGACTGCCATGATAAAAGCCAAGCGTGATGACCAATTTCCATGGAGTGACTGACGCTCTTCATTAGTATTGTCACTACTAAGCATTGCTGTTCCTTTTTATCAATTTAATAGTCTTGAAGTTTGGATCAAATACGCAATCCATACAACACCAATTAGTCACATTTTTTCAATTTTAAGCATATACTATATATTAACGCTATGAACAAAAATCAAAAATCATCAAAGCAAACCTCACAAATAAGTCAAAACAAGAGAGCGCGGCATGATTATCACATCCAGGAAACTATTGAAGCAGGCATGCAACTGGAAGGATGGGAGGTAAAAAGCTTAAGAGAGGGTCGCTCTCAGCTAACTGAGGGTTATGTCAATATAAAAAATGGAGAGGCTTGGTTAGTAGGCACTCATATCTCTCCTCTCAACACAGTCTCAACCCACTATACCCCGGACCCAAGAAGAGCAAGAAAATTACTACTCAATAAATTTGAGCTAAATAGTTTAGTTGGTTCTGTGGATCGTAAAGGCTATACATTAATCCCTCTAAAACTTTACTGGAAGCGCGGAAAAGTAAAACTTGAGATTGGTCTTGGGAAAGGTAAGCAGCAGCATGATAAGCGTCACAGCATTAAAGAAAAAGATTGGTCAAGACAAAAAGCAAGAGTATTAAAAAATATTAATTTATAAAAATCAATAGTTTATATTATTAAATTAATATATTAGATTAATATTTATATGCTACTACAAACAATCCACTTTCTTCAAATTAGTAGAATTATCTCAAAAAAATCAATCGTTCTTTTTGTTTTTTATATAAACGCCGCTAAACTACTATTTGTAGTATGTATTAAAATTACCATTTAGGGGGCGACATGGCTTCGACGTGGGTCGCGAAACTCTGAGT
>TARA_B110000196_G_scaffold309689_1_pt1 | contig 11704 bp, 9 predicted proteins | sample TARA_B110000196 | Tara Oceans TARA_B110000196 (sample SAMEA4397072) | marine metagenome | biome: Polar Biome; feature: [MES] marine water layer (ENVO:01000295) within the mesopelagic zone...; material: water (ENVO:00002006), including particulate matter (ENVO:01000060) such as...... | reverse complement strand
TGAAAAGACATAAAAATACCTTCAAGCGCGCGATTTTCTGGTGACATGTCCAAAAGATTATTACCATTAAAGTTAACGGTTCCAGATGTAACCTCGTAATTCTCTCTACCAGTTATTATGTTAGCAAGGGTGCTTTTTCCAGATCCATTACGGCCCATTATTGCATGAAGTTCGCCAGGTTTAATAACTAGCTCAACTCCTTTAAGAATTGCTTTACCATCAACACCTGCGTGTAAATTTTTAATTTCTAACATTAAATATATTTAATTATTATTAAGGCTTATATGATATTAACCAACGGAGCCTTCTAAGCTCACTTCCATTAGTTTTTGTGCTTCTACGGCGAATTCCATTGGAAGTTCGTTGAAAACCTTCTTACAAAAACCATTTACAATCATAGACACAGCATCTTCAGTTGATATACCACGTTGGTTACAATAGAATAATTGATCTTCACCTATGCGAGAGGTAGAGGCTTCGTGTTCCATTTGAGCAGAAGGATTCCTAACATCTATATAGGGAAAAGTATGCGCGCCACATTCTTCGCCAATAAGAATAGAATCACATTGAGAATAATTACGTGCATTTTCTGCTCCTTTCATAATCTTAACTCCACCACGATATGTGTTTTGTCCCTTACCTGCTGAGATTCCTTTTGAAATAATGGTGCTTTTTGTATTTTTACCAATATGAATCATTTTAGTACCAGTATCTGCCTGTTGAAAATTATTAGAAAGGGCAACTGAATAAAATTCTCCAACAGAATTATCTCCTTTAAGAATACAGCTAGGGTATTTCCATGTAAGTGCTGAACCCGTCTCAACCTGAGTCCAAGATATTTTTGAATTATCACCAAGACAGGTACCTCTTTTAGTAACAAAATTATAAATTCCACCTTTACCTGTTTTTGGATCGCCAGGGTACCAATTTTGGACCGTTGAGTATTTTATTTCTGAATCTTTGTGAGCAACTAGTTCCACAACGGCTGCATGAAGTTGATTTTCATCGCGCATTGGTGCTGTACAGCCTTCAAGATAACTTACATGACTTCCTTCTTCTGCGACTATAAGTGTTCGTTCAAATTGCCCGGTATTTGCAGCATTAATACGAAAATAAGTAGAAAGCTCCATTGGGCAACGAACATTCTTTGGGATATAAACAAAACTTCCGTCACTAAAAACAGCAGAATTAAGGGCTGCAAAATAATTATCTGTCGCAGGTACAACGCTACCTAAATACTTTTTAATAATTTTAGGATGATTTTTTACAGCTTCAGAAAAGGAACAGAATATCACTCCATGTTTTTGTAATTCTTCCTTGAAAGTAGTCGTTACTGATACGCTATCAAAGACAGCATCTACTGCGACATTTGCTAGCATTTTTTGTTCTTCAAGGGGAATCCCTAATTTATTATAAGTATCTAATAATTCTGGATCTACCTCATCAAGACTACTTAGCTTTTTTTTCGGTTTTAGAGCTGCGTAATAAGAGATTGACTGTAAATCAATATTAGAAAAATTTAATTTAGACCAATCTGGCTCATCCATTTTCAACCATTGGTCATATGCTTTTAAACGCCAATCTAATAACCACTGTGGTTCATTTTTTTTAGATGAAATAAGTTTGATCACATCTTCATTTAATCCAGGCGCGATGGTTTCTTGCTCAATATCAGTGGTAAAACCATATTCATATTCTTGGCCAATCGCTTTATCAATTATTTCTGTATTCTTACTCATAATTTACTATACAGAAAATGATGTTCCACAACCACAGGTTCGTTCAGCATTTGGATTCACAATCTTGAATCCTCCATTAAGGATATCATTTGAGAAATCAACCTTGATCCCTTTTAAGTAAAGGTAGCTTTTAAGGTCACAATATATTTGCATACCTTCGCTATCAAATACTTTATCAAACTCAGCCTTATTCTCTTCAAAGGACATATCATAATTCATTCCAGAACATCCACCGGTAGTAACTTTCATTCTTAAGCCAAAACCTTTTTTACCTTCGGCTTCCATTACAGCTGATAATTTTTGAGCAGCTTTTGTTGTTAAGCTAATGCCTGCATCGAAAACTTCTTTTGTGCTAATTTGATTTTCCATTATTCCCACTCCGTTTTTATCTTTGTCTCTTCTCTTTCATTCGGCTCTGATACGCCAACACCTAATTTTTCTTTTGCCTCTGCAGTAATCATTTCTGGATTCCATGGCGGGTCAAATGTAACCTCTACAAAAGCTTGATTGATTTCTTCTAATGCTTCTAATTTATTTTTTATATCTAAAGACATTTGTTGACCCATTGAACACCCAGGTGTAGTTAAGGACATTAATATATTTACATCGGAATGCTGTTCATCGTATGATTCTTGGATCTCAATATTATATATTAAGCCTAGGTTCCAAAGATCGACGGGCAGCTCAGGGTCATAACATTGTTTTAAAATATCAATAACTTGAGATTCATTTACTTGTGCCATTATTGAGTCACCTCCAGTAGCGTCATTTCAGAAAACATATTTCGCATATTATCGTTAATTCGCTGGATAGGAACTCTTATGTTACAAGCATTAATTTGAATACAATCAGATTCAAAGAAACAATCCATCATACCTAAGGGTCCTTCTAATTTTTCAAAAAAATCTTTTAAAGAAATTTTATCTAAATTAGCAAGAATACGGTAACCACCTGCAGGCCCTTGAACAGCTTCAATTATATTCTCCTTTGACATTTGTTGCAATATTTTTGCTAACAATTGTTTAGGAATACCATAGTGAATTGCTATTTCTTTAGCGCTTGTTAAGTCCTCTGTGTCTTTGGATTGCAGATGACGCAGAGCTATTAAAGCGTATTCTACTTTGCGTGTAATTTTTAACAATTTATTTTCTCCAGCCTAGGAATTTACCTAAGTTGAAAAATGTCTTCCAAGAACTAAATACGATTAAAAATGTCGTATATATTTCTTTACCCTTATTTTAATTTAATAAAATAGTCAGATTTTGAGGTAAGAGTACCAATCTGTTTGGCAATTAGTCCAGTTAATTCAAAACATTTATTGATATATCCATCGGCTTTATTTTGAGGAAGAGCAACGAGTAAGCCACCAGAGGTTTGTGCATCAGCAGTCATGATTTTTTGTTCATCAGAAACTATATTAGAGAAAGAAACAAACTCAGAAACATAATCAAGGTTTCTTCTAGTTCCTTGAGGGTAAATACCCTCATTTACTAAGTTATGAACTTCATCTAAAAATGGAATATCGTCAAAATGGATTTCAGCAGAAAGGTCGCTTGCTTTACACATTTCATATAGATGGCCCAAGAGACCAAAGCCAGTAACGTCCGTAGCTGCATGTGCATCAAATTCAATCATCAGAGTTGAAGGGTGAGCGTTTAAAGTTTTCATACACGCTATAGATTGATTAATTATTGAGTCTGATACCTTACCGCTCTTTATGGCAGTTGAAATAATCCCAGTCCCTAATGGTTTAGTAAGAATTAGAGCATCTCCTTCATGTGCTGTTGAATTTCTAATCAATTTAGACTCATCTACTTCACCTGTTATAACTAATCCATACTTTGGTTCTTGATCATCAATTGAATGTCCACCTACAATTGGGATACCTGCTTCTTTAGCTTTATCTGAACCACCTCTAAGAATCTCTGATAAAACTTCTTTAGGTAATTCTTTAATTGGGAAGCCAACAATATTTAATCCAAAGCGAGGGGTAGCACCCATAGCATAAATATCAGAAAGAGAATTTGTTGCTGCAATTTGTCCGAACTCATAGGGGTCATCAACAATTGGAGTAAAGAAATCGACTGTTTGGACAATAAGTTTTCCATCATTTAGGCGTACTACGGCGGCATCGTCTGAACCATTAAAGCCAACGATTACATCCTTATAGTGATTGAGCTCAAGTTTGCCCAGTACCTGGGCAAGATCCTTAGGACCTATTTTGCAAGCTCAGCCAGACCCATGAGAATATTTTGTTAATTTGATTTTTTCAAATGATTTCATAGTATTAATCTAAAGCTTTAAAATAAAAATTCTAATGTGCTTCTAAAAAAAGAAAAGAATCACCTACAATCCATTGATTTGCGTTTAGTTAACACACTAAATTCTGTTTTAGAGAAATTGTAAAAAATAGAATCTAGCGGAACACTGTTAATATATTTCGCAAAGAATTAATAGAAAATAATCAAGGTAAAATTATGAGCAAGAGCATGGAACAAGTCGATGAAGTTGTCATTCGATTTGCGGGAGATTCTGGAGATGGAATGCAGCTTACTGGTGGCAGATTTACTGAATCCACTGCGATGGTTGGAAACGACCTAAGTACACTTCCTGATTTTCCAGCAGAGATTCGTGCACCAGCCGGTTCTCTTGCGGGCGTGAGTGCTTTTCAAATTAAATTTAGCTCTAAAGATATTCATACACCCGGTGATAAGCCAGATGTATTAGTTGCTATGAACCCAGCTGCTTTAAAAGTCCATCAAAAAGAGATTGCTCCTGGTGGAACTATTATATGTAATGCTAATGCTTTTACATTGAAAAATCTAAAATTTGCTGGTTATGAAACAAACCCATTAGAAGATAATACTTTGGATGATTATTTTACTCTTTACTCAATTGAAATGAGTAGAATGGTAGCTTTGGCAAATGAAGGTCTTGAAATTTCTTCTAAAATTATTGATAGAACTAAAAACTTTTTTGCATTAGGACTTTTATTTTGGATTTACGATAGGCCTTTAGAATCAACAAAAAAGTGGTTAGGTGTAAAATTTGCAAAAAAACCTGAAATTGTTGAAGCAAATATTAGAGCTTTAGATGCTGGATATAATTATGGTGATACAACAGAAATTTTTACTACTCGGTATAATGTTAAAAAAGCAAATTTGCCAGCAGGTACTTACAGAAATGTGGTTGGGAACTATGCATTGTCAATGGGGCTCGCAGCTGCAGCTGAAAGATCAAAATTAGGATTATTTTATGGCGGCTATCCAATTACACCTGCCAGTGATATTTTACATACACTAGCTGCATGGAAGCATTTAGGTATAAAAACTTTCCAAGCTGAAGATGAGATCGCTGGTATAACGTCTATTTTAGGCGCTGCTTTTACGGGTAATCTGGGTATTACTGCAACTTCTGGTCCAGGTATTTCACTAAAAAGTGAGGCTATGGGACTCGCAGTTATGGCAGAATTACCTATAGTTATAATAAATGTTCAACGCGGTGGTCCAAGTACTGGATTACCTACCAAAACTGAGCAATCAGATTTAATGCAAGCTATGTATGGAAGAAATGGAGAAGCACCTGTACCCGTTTTAGCTGCTGCTACTCCTGGAGATTGCTTTTTTGCCGCTTATGAAGCATGTAGGATTGCAGTAAAGTATATGACACCTGTTATTTTATTAACAGATGGTTATCTAGCAAATGGTTCAGAACCATGGCAAGTTCCAAAAGTAGCTGACCTTCCTGATTTTGATGTGTCATTTGCTGATGAATCAAATTTAGCAGATGGTCAATTTTTATCATATTCAAGGGACAAAAAAACTTTAGCTAGGCCTTGGGCAATTCCTGGGACTCCTGGTTTAGAGCACCGAATTGGTGGAATTGAGACGGAGGATCTGACGGGGAATGTAAGTTATGATCCTGACAATCATCATTATATGGTTGAGACACGGGCAAAAAAGGTTGATGCAATTGCTAATGAAATTGGGCCATCAGAAATTTTTGGGAATAAAAGTGGAGAATTACTGATTTTAAGTTGGGGTGGGACTAAAGGAGCTTGCCGATCAGCAACTGAAGCATTAAAAGCACATGGAAAAAAAGTTAGTCATTTACATCTTCGATGGATTAATCCATTCCCTAAAGATTTAGGTGAAAACTTGATCAAGTTTAAACATGTATTAATACCAGAGATAAACTCTGGTCAATTAATCAAATTAATTCGAGCTGAATTTTTAGTAGATGCACAAGGTTTAAATCAAGTAAGAGGTAAACCAATTAGTTCTTCCGACATTCAAGATTCAGCAAACAAATTAATAGGATAGAGTTATGCCAGAGACAATTAAAACTTACACAAAAAAAGATTTTACTTCAGATCAAGCAGTTAGATGGTGTCCAGGATGTGGAGACTATGCCATTTTAGCTCAAACACAAAAAGTGTTCCCGGATTTAGGAGTTGATAAAGAAAAGTTTGTATTTATATCTGGGATTGGCTGCTCAAGCCGATTTCCGTATTATATGGATACTTATGGCTTCCATACTATTCATGGTCGAGCACCAGCCATAGCATCCGGTGTTAAATTAGCAAATCCAGATTTATCAGTATGGGTAGTGACGGGTGATGGTGATGGTTTATCTATTGGAGCAAATCATACTATTCATCTTTTGCGTCGAAATCTAGATATAAATGTAATGTTATTTAATAATCGTATTTATGGTTTAACTAAAGGACAATATTCACCAACATCAGAAGTGGGTAAGGTAACTAAGTCTACTCCAATGGGTTCATTGGATCGCCCTTTTAATCCTTTAAATTTAGCACTTGGATCTGGAGCTACATTTGTTTCCCGTACGATTGATAAAGAGACAAAGCATATGCAAAGTATGATTAAGCGATCCCATAATCATAAAGGTACTTCTTTTATGGAGATCTACCAAAATTGTAATATTTTTAATGATGGGGCATTTTCGGCACAAACAGATAGAGATCAAAAAGCTGAAACAGTTTTAATTTTAGAAAATGGTCAACCAATGATATTTGGAAATGAAAAGAATAAAGGTGTTCGATTAGATGGTAATAAACCAGTAATAGTAGATATAGGTGATAAATGGAGTGTAGATGATGCATTAGTTCATGATGAGAGTGATTATGTGATTGCTTCTCTTTTATCAAATATGTCATATCAAACTGATTTCCCAGATCCTATTGGTGTCCTTTATGCAGTTGAAACAGAAACTTATGAAGAAACAATGGTTGCTCAAATCAATGAAGCTATTAATAAGAAACCAAAGGGAAATGTTCAAGATATTATTAATTCTGGAGATACTTGGGTAGTTAAGTAAAAGACTAATTAATGAAATTTCGTAAAGAAAAAGACAGTATGGGCGAGATAAATGTCCCAGAAGACAAATACTATGGTGCACAAACACAAAGGTCTTTAAATAATTTCAAAATTGGTGGTGAAAAGTTTCAAAGAGATTTAATCCGTGCCTATGGAATTGTAAAGAAAGCTGCCGCATCAGTAAATAATTCTAAAGGTAAATTGGATTCAAAATTAGCTGATGCCATAATAAAATCTGCAGAAGAAGTCATTGATGGAAAACTTGATGATCACTTTCCATTAGTAGTTTGGCAGACTGGTTCAGGAACTCAATCAAATATGAATTTTAATGAAGTAATTGCTAATCGAGCTATTGAACTACTTGGTGGAGAATTAGGAAGTAAAGAACCCGTACATCCTAATGACGATGTTAATATGGGACAATCAACTAATGATACTTTTCCTACAGCAATCAATATAGCAGCAGTAGAGGCGGTTACTAATAAACTAATCCCTGAACTCAAAGGACTTCGTGATAGTCTTGAGAATAAAGCAGATGAATTTGATAAAATTATAAAGTTAGGTCGGACGCATCTTCAAGATGCCACCCCACTAAGTTTAGGCCAAGAATTTTCAGGGTATGGCTCTGCCTTGAGTCATGGTATTAAACGTATTGAAAAAGGATTAGAATCTTGTTATGAATTAGCTATGGGTGGAACTGCAGTGGGTACAGGAATAAATTCATTTGATGGTTTTGGACAATTAGTCGCTGATGAGATTTCAAAACTTACTGATTTACCATTTATTACGGCAGAAAATAAATTCGAAGCATTAGGCGGTCAAGACTGCATAGTAGAACTTTCAGGCTCACTAAAAACTGTAGCGGCTTCTTTATTCAAAATTGCTAATGATATTCGTTGGCTATCAAGTGGTCCTCGCTCCGGAATCGGTGAAATACTTATTCCTGCAAATGAACCTGGATCCTCGATAATGCCAGGTAAAGTCAATCCAACACAATGCGAAGCTATGACAATGGTTTGTACTCAGGTGATAGGAAATGACACTACTATCTCAATGGCCGGTGCAAGTGGAAACTTTGAGCTAAATGTTTACCGTCCAGTTATTGCTTATAATATCATTCAATCAATAACATTGATGACTGATGCTTGTAATTCATTTAGATTAAATTGTGTAAATGGAATAGAAGCAAACAAGGAAAGAATTCACTCTAATTTATATAACTCTTTAATGCTAGTAACCGCTCTTAATTCACATATTGGATATGATAAAGCAGCTGAAGTAGCTAAAAAAGCATATAAAGAAAATATATCTCTTCGTGAAGCAATAGTTAATTTAGGTTACTTAAGTGGTGAAGATTTTGATCGACTAGTTCAGCCGGAGAAGATGATAAAACCAAATAAGAACGATTAGACTTAGCGGAACAAATCCGCATTTACATAGTTAATTTTATTAAAATCCTTCCTTTTGCTATTTGGGCAATGACTTAAATTTGCTTATGCCAATTAAATTATCAATTAATAAAATCGTATCTCATTTAAAATCTGCAACGATTCTTGCAATCGTAGGTCTAGCTATTATATTGGGTTATATATTTTATTTAGCTCAGGATTTACCTTCACTTGATCAACTCGAGAGCTATGACCCTGATCTAGTGACGCGCATTTACTCAGCTGATGGAGAGATTTTGGATGAATTATATTTAGAAAAACGTATTTTCGTTAGCCTTGATCAAATTCCAAATAATATGAAAAATGCTGTTATTGCATCTGAAGACCGACGATTCTATAGTCATTGGGGCATTGACTCACGAAGTATCTTCAGAGCCATTGCAATAAATATAATAAATCTGGGGTATAAACAAGGATTTAGTTCTTTAACACAGCAGGTGGCAAGAACATTATATGATACGATAGGTTTTAAAAAGACAATAGTCAGAAAAATAAAAGAGATTATCACCGCAATTCAGATTGAAAGAACTTATACTAAAGATGAAATTCTTGAGATGTACTTAAATAATGTCCATTTTGGTCATGGTACTTATGGAGTGCAAGCTGCGGCAAAACGCTATTTTTCTAAAGATGCTAGTGGGTTGAATTTAGGAGAATCTGCTATGTTAGTAGGAATATTACCAGCTCCTGCAAGGTATAGTCCAGTAAGACATCCTGAAAGAGCACATTATAAACGAAATGTAGTGCTTCGAGTTATGCGTGATCAAAAATTTATTACAAAAGATATTTTTTCTGAGGCTAGAGTAATTAAATCTGAAAATATATCTCAAAAACAAAAGAAAGGTACTGCGCCATATTTTACAGAATATATTCGTAGAACTATGGAAAAAGAAGATGATCAATTAGGAGTTAACATATACAGAGATGGATTAAAAATCTATACTACGCTCGACACACGCTTGCAAGGTATAGCAGAAAATGCTCTAATGGAGTCAATTAAGAAGAGTCAGAAGAAATTAAACGAGCGCCTTTTTAATGATGATGAAGAGTTCTCCCAATTAGCATATTTGGGTATTTTTCCTGAAGATACAGTAAAAATGATGATGCAAGGAGATTCTACTTTATATACAGATTTAAGAAATAAATTATTAGTTCAAGGTTCTTTTGTAGCCTTGGATCCTAGAACTGGGGCAATTCTTGCCATGGTAGGTGGACGCCCAGATTACCATGATCAATATAATCGAGCAGTCCAGGCAAAAAGGCAACCAGGATCTGTATTTAAACCTTTTGTATATGCAACAGCCATTGATAATGGTTATCCCGTTTCAAAACAATTATTAAATCAGCCTCTTGTGCTTCGTATTTTAAATGCTGAAGGAGAGTGGGAGAAATGGATGCCTCGAAATTATGATGGTACAACTAGTGGGTTAACTACTCTCCGTGAAGGAATTCGCAAATCTATTAATCTTGTAGCAGTAAGAGTTGTAAAAGAATTAGTCCCAGCTTTAGAAGTAAAAGCAACAGCAAATCGAATGGGTATAAATACTAATATCCGAGCTGTGGATGCAATCGCTCTAGGGACTTCAGAAGTTTACCTCCTTGATATAGTTAATGCATATTCAGCTTTTTCAAATAAAGGAGTATTAAGTCTACCTTTTGCAATTACTCGTGTAGAAGACAGATATGGTAATACCATTAAAGAATATTATCCAATTCGTGAAGAAGTTTTAAGGGAAGAGACCGCCTACATAATGACTTCAATGCTTCAAACAGTCATGGATGCAGGAACTGGGGGAAGTGCAAGATGGCGTCATAATTTTTATCATCCTGCTGGAGGAAAAACTGGAACTACTCAAAATTGGACAGACGCATGGTTTGTAGGGTTCTCAAAACAATTAGCAGCTGGAGTATGGATAGGTGTTGATGATCCTCGAGTTAGTTTAGGAGAAAAACAAGATGGGTCTCGCGCTGCTTTACCTGCATGGGCAAAGTTTATGGCTTCAGCGCATGATACGTTAGGTTTGAAACAATTACAGTTTGAAAAGCCTAATGGAGTTATCGATGTAGAAATATGTACAACAACAAAAAATAAGCCAACTAACCTTTGCCCTGTTGAGACAGAGATTTTTATTTCAGGTACAGAGCCATCTCAAATTTGTAAAGTTCATCGTAGAAACTAGTAATCACTTCCAAGCTCTATTACTTTTTTATAGTTTAAAAAATTCTAAGGTATTTGTAGATATTAATTCTATATATTTTTTGCCAATGACTATCCTGTCATGATTTGCATTTTTAATTATTTTATATTCACTATTCTTAAGTTCTCGTGACATTTCAATTGTATGAGAAGGTTTAATCAATTTATCTTTTTCTGCAACAAATACTAAGATGGGCGTTTCTATTTTATTTAGATCCAAGGTAGTAAGATTTGGATAAATAATTGATTCAGATTCAGATAAAATTGCTTTTGTTTGATTGTATTTATCTAATTCACCTATTCTATCATATGATTTATCAATGACCTTAAGTATGAAATTTGAATATAACCCTTTCTCTTTTCTGAAGCCATCCTGTGTAAAAAATTTAAATTTATTATTATTGAAATCAATACCATCATAATGGTATAAAGATGCTATTGAGACTCCTTTATTAATTCTTTCAGGATAATCTTTGGATAAATAAAGTAAAATTATCCCCCCTAAACTATGGCCCACCAAATTAAACTTTTCTATTCCGAGTTGATTTGTTAATTCAATTATATCATCACTAATTTGTGTAAAAGAAAATGAATTAGTCCCTATAGTTGATCTACCATGACCTCTAATATCAATTCCAATTATATAGTACTCTTTTGATAAAGCTTCTATTATATCATTATAATAATCCGTAAAAACTAAAGCTCCATGTAAAAATACTAGTGGATATTTATTTTTATTTCCCAAAGTATAATAGGACATTTCAATATCATTAATATGAGTTTTATTACTTTTAACATTTTTGTTTGGCTTTATAAGCTCTTGAGCAAGATACCTTGCGCAACCAGTATTGATGGTTAAAATAAAAAATATAAGTAAAAATTTAATCAATAGTGTTTTTTTTAATTTCATATGATTCAACAAGTGATTATTTCTGGGCTTGGAAATAGTCTGTGGCTCTTTTTTCTTGATCCAATAGTGAT
>TARA_B110000196_G_scaffold297637_1_pt1 | contig 11729 bp, 8 predicted proteins | sample TARA_B110000196 | Tara Oceans TARA_B110000196 (sample SAMEA4397072) | marine metagenome | biome: Polar Biome; feature: [MES] marine water layer (ENVO:01000295) within the mesopelagic zone...; material: water (ENVO:00002006), including particulate matter (ENVO:01000060) such as...... | reverse complement strand
GGGTGAATGGTTTATTTTCAAGTCCAGCCCCAAATTCCGCAGCCGACGACTTTGACACGCTTGAGTTTATTTTTATCACTTTCTGCTTGGCGCTTCGTTTTATATGGCCCTAAACGTACTTTATACCAAATACCTGTTTCGCCTTTGGTTTCTCTTATTTCAGATATAAGACCAGCAAAGGCTATTTTAGCTTTTAACGATTCAGCCTGTTCATGAGTCCTGAACGAGCCGCATTGCATAACATAAGGACCTTTTTGTTCAATTTCTTTTACTTCTACTTGCACTTCATGGTTTCTGATTTCTTTTATAAATTCAGGCGCACGAGGAACGACCACTTCTATTTTTTCTTTTTCGGCTGGGTTAGTTTGTTTTTCAACAAGCTCGGGGTCGGCATTATTTTTAATAAACCATAATCCATAGGCAAAACCGCCCACAAGCAAAGCTGCAACAATTACCAAAAGATAAGGGAATGGCTTTTTAGCAGGTTCTTTTTTGGTGTTTTTTCTATTTTTTGGTTTTTTATTAATGTAATCGTGCTGTGCCATAGCGTTATTTTGGCCTTAACCTAAATCATATCTATAGGGTCTACATCTAAACTCCAGCGAACTTTTTGTGCAAGTTTACTGGTGCTTAAATAATCAACCATTTGCGCAAGATACTGATGTAATATGCGGCGATCTTGCGCTTGAATGTGCAATTGAAACCGATACATACCCGCAATTCTTTCTAATGGGGCAGGGATCGGACCGAGCAATTGTATACCAGATACCCCGTTAACTGGAACCAAATCTGTCAAAAAGTCGACGACTAGTTTAATACTGAGCCCTTGTGCGCGGACTATAGCCATATTTGTGATGGGAGGTAAGTCGGCGTCATCACGCTCGCTTAACGCAAAGCGTGCAAAATCTTGGTAACCATTATTGACCAAATCTTGTAAAAGAGGATGTTCTGGGAAATGTGTTTGTAATAACACCTGGCCAGGCTCTCCTGAGCGACCTGCACGTCCTGCTACTTGAGTCACTAACTGCGCTAAATGTTCCGTTGCTCTGAAGTCGCAGGAATATAGGCCGCTGTCTACGTCTAAAATTATGACAAGGCTTACATCAGCAAAGTGATGACCTTTTGCAAGCATTTGCGTACCTACTAATATGCGCGCTCCACCTAAATTAATTTCGTCTAGGGCTTTTTCTAAACTGCCTTTACGACGAGTTGAATCGCGATCAATACGGGTTACCGGCGTATCAGGAAACTCGTTTGTTAAAAACTCTTCTATTTGTTCAGTTCCTTTACCATTAGGGAATATTTGCGTGCTCCCGCAATCAGGGCATTGATGAGGTACTTGATGTTGGTCGCCACAATGGTGGCAAATCATTTGACCAATCGCTTTATGGAACGTGGCACTAGTACTGCAACGATTACATTCACTTAACCAACCACATTCATGGCAAATAAGTGTAGGTGAAAAACCACGACGATTTAAAAACACCATAACCTGTTTACCACGATTTAAATGTTGGCGCATAGTAGCAAGGCTTGCGTGAGCAATACCCGCCTGATCGGGCTGGCCTTTCATGTCGAGTAATTTAAATTGGTTATCGGTTGAGGTTTGAGCGCGCTCAGTCAAGCTTAATAGTTGGTACTTATTATTAATGGCTTTATGCAAGGTTTCGAGCGCTGGAGTAGCACTGCCGAGTATAAGTGGGATTTTATGCTGGAATGCACGATAAGCTGCTAAATCTCGAGCATGGTAACGAAGGGTATCTTGTTGTTTAAATGATGAGTCGTGTTCCTCGTCAACTACAATCATACCGAGCTTTAAAAAGGGTAAAAAAATACTTGATCGCGTACCTATTACAACAGCGCAACTCCCTTTTTCGCAAAAGCGCCATGTTTGTAGGCGTTCGTTATCGGTAAGTGCAGAATGCCATAACATGATGGGTGTATCTGGAAAGCGGCGACGAAAACGGTTAACCGTTTGAGGGGTAAGGCCTATTTCGGGGACAAGTACTAAGGCTTGTTCACCTCGCTTTAATACTTCTTCAAGACATTGAAGATAGACTTCGGTTTTACCACTACCAGTAACCCCTTCTAATAAAAACGTGTTAAAGCCTTTGCTTTGATTAATTGCAGTGCAAGCTACGGCTTGCTCTTTATTCAGTGTAGGCTTACTACCCACTGTTGGTGCAGTACTTTGCCACTGATTATCATGTTCTATGGTTTGTGTAACAAGCGCTTTTGCAATAAGGCTATCGATAGTTTTTTTACTAAAGCCGAGTGCTTTGAGCTCGGTTAATGATGATTTACCTGACTGTGCAAGTTGCTTTAATAAGTTAAGTTGAGTTTTTGCTTTAAGTGACGGAAGTTTTGATCCTTTTTCTGTCAGCATAACCATATTGATACTGGTTTTATCCGGTGACTCACCTTGGCGCAGCGCACTAGGTAGCGCTATATGAATTGTTTCGCCGAGTGGGTAACAGTAATAGCGAGATGTAAAACTCAAAAGCGCAATGTGTTCAGATGATAAAATAGGCGCGTCATCAATGACTTCAATGATGGATTTTATTTTGTTTTCGGGGACGTCGGTCTTGCTTTTAATAGCTAAAACAACGGCGACTTTTTTTTGGTTACCAAAAGGCACCAACACACGCATACCCGGTTTTAGTGGTGATGCCATACCATCGAGTTGCTTACTTACTTTATAATCAAAGGTGCGCGGTAAGGGGACTTTTATAGCGACTTCAGCAAAACACATAGCAACTCAACTCATAAAATTAATGATGTAATGTACTAAAAATAACGTTAAAAACCTACTAGCAAATATTGCTTGCTTAAGTGTTTGCCTACTTTTTTAGCAAAACAGTTAATAATAGCTTGTGTGTTTGATGGTAGTTGGATAAAATCCGCGACCAACAAATTTGTTTTAACGACGTATGGTACCAGACTTCGGGTTTGGAGAGCGATGCGGCCTTAACTAGAGGTTTCTATGAAAGAAGGTATTCACCCTAAGTACGAAGTAATTTCTGCAACTTGTTCATGCGGCAATAAATTCGAAACAAGCTCTACTTTATGTAAAGACATTCACCTTGACGTATGTTCAGCGTGTCACCCTTTTTACACTGGTAAGCAAAAAGTTTTAGACACTGGCGGACGTGTTGATCGTTTCAACAAGCGTTTCGGTGCACTTGGTAGCAAGAAGTAATTTTTGCTGTCTCGTTAAATTAAGCACCTTAGGGTGCTTTTTTTATGCTTTTAATTTAGTTATACCAATTTAATAGTAATAACGTTTCGATTTAAAAAATTAAGTTTTACACGAACGGCGTCAATGTTTTTTAATATAGGACAACTAAATAACAAAATTTTAGCTTATTGCTCGATTTTCATATTCCCCTGCTATGCATAACTATTTCCTGTTCTTATTCTGAATATGCATAAACCTTTACAGACAAACCGCAAATTATTCTCTATATTTTTAATTAGTTCATTTTTTAACTAAGTGGTTAAATGCAGCTAACGTGAAGTTATATGTTTTTAAAGTATGTGAATAAGCCTATTTTTGCTTATTTTTATAGGACTTTATTAAGATATTTTATAAAAAATAATGAAAGAACAATTGTGCCTTTAGAATCCGTTATTGGATGAATTTTTATTTATAAAGTGTCGATATAATTTACAAAAGTTATTGAAAAACCTCTTAAAATTAATCGAACTAGCATATAACAGGATAGACCTGATATTGCTTGGAATTTAAAAATAATAAGGGTATCGTAGCCTAAACTTCATCTCTCACTTTTACTTTAATTGCAGGATACAATCGCGTTATGTCAGACTTTCGTGAACAAGCACTACACTATCATTCGCACCCCGTTCCAGGAAAAATTAGCATTGAACTAACAAAGCCTGCTGAAACGGTAAAAGATCTCGCATTAGCATATAGCCCAGGAGTTGCAGAACCCGTACGTGAAATCGCTGCAGACCCTGCAAACGCTTATAAATACACAGGCAAAGGGAATATGGTTGCGGTTATCACTAATGGTACTGCAATTTTAGGCTTAGGTAATTTAGGCCCACTTGCTTCAAAACCTGTAATGGAAGGTAAGGCGTTACTGTTTAAGCGATTTGCTGGCCTTGATTCTATTGATATCGAAGTGAAACACCGCACTACTGAAGACTTTATTAATACAGTTGCTAATATTGCCGACACGTTTGGCGGAATTAACCTTGAAGATATTAAGGCGCCAGAGTGTTTTGAAATAGAAAAAGCATTGATTGAGCGCTGCAGTATCCCGATATTTCATGATGATCAGCACGGTACTGCCATTGTAACTGCTGCGGGTATGTTGAACGCGCTTGAGGTGCAAGGCAAGTCTATCGAAAATGCGACTATTGTGTGTTTGGGTGCTGGTGCTGCTGCGGTTGCTTGTATGGAGCTGTTAATTAAGTGTGGTGCTTTGCGCGAGCACATTTATATGCTTGACCGTAAAGGTGTTATTCATACTCGTCGTGATGACTTAAATGAATACAAAAAACTTTTTGCTAACAATACAGACAAGCGCACGTTGCAAGATGTTATTGAAGATGCAGATGTATTTGTTGGTGTATCGGGGCCTAATTTATTAGCTGCCGATGATTTAAAACTAATGGCAGAAAAACCAGTTGTGTTTGCTTGTTCAAACCCAGATCCAGAAATTGATCCTGCACTGGCTCATTCTGCTCGAAACGATCTAATTATGGCAACGGGTCGATCAGATTACCCTAACCAAGTTAATAATGTACTGTGTTTTCCGTTTATATTCCGCGGTGCTCTTGATGTACGCGCCAGTGCAATAAATGATGAAATGAAAATTGCAGCTGTAGAAGCGATTAGAAGTATTGCCAAAGAGCCTGTACCTGCTGAAGTACTGACGGCTGCGGGTGTTGATAAGCTGGAGTTTGGTGATAAGTATATTATTCCAAAACCAATGGATCCTCGTTTATTACCACGCATTGCAAAAGCGGTTGCAATAGCTGCTGTAGAGTCAGGTGTTGCACAAATTGATTTACCAGAAAACTATATGGAATAACGACTAAGTTGTAATTTAGACACAAAAAAACCTCAATTAATTGAGGTTTTTTTGTGTCTAAATTAGGTTTAGTCTTCGTTTAAAACAGGCACTTCTAGCCCCATTTCTTGCATTATTTTTTTCACTTCCTCAGGTACTTTTTCGGCGTTATCCTTACGTAAGTCGTCGTCGTTAGGCAAAGGTTGACCGGTAAATGCATGTAAAAATGCTTCACAAAGTAATTCACTATTTGTTGCATGACGTAAGTTATTAATTTGACGACGCGTGCGTTCGTCCGTTAATACCTTTAATACATTTAGTGGGATTGAAACGGTAATTTTTTTTACTTGTTCTGATTTTTTCCCGTGTTCTGCGTATGGGTGAATATACTCACCATTCCATTTAGCCATAAGATGTATCGTCGCCTCAGATTAATAATTGCTCATATGCACTACAATACATATGAATATGCGTGAAATTCTATCGATTTAAAAAAGATAGTCAAATACTAGTTGTTTAGCCATCTGGAGCTTTAAATGTTTTGACATCTTTAATAAGATAAATTACTCTTTTAGACGTCTAAACATCCAAATTAAATAGGTGACGAATATGAGCGAAAAAAATAAAGCAACCATTGCAGTGAGAAGTGGTGTTGAAGCAGACAAACATCATGGCGCAGTTGTCGCACCTATTTACTTATCAACCACCTATTCGTTTGCCGACTTTGATACAAAGCGTCAATACGATTACGGGCGAAGTGGTAACCCCAATCGTGATATTTTAGCTGAAACCTTGGCTGAGCTTGAAGGTGGCGTACGCGGTATTATTACTGCCACGGGTATGTCTGCCGTTCACTTGGCTACGCAAATCCTAAATCATGACGATACGTTAGTGATCCCACATGATTGTTACGGCGGAAGCTATCGTTTATTTACTTCACTGCAAAAGCGCGGTTTGCTCAAGCTAGAAGTTTTAGATTTAACACAAGCACAAAGTATAGATAAAATTTTAGCAATTAAACCTAAGCTAATTTGGATAGAAACACCAAGTAACCCATTACTACGTTTAACTGATATTAAAGCAATAACCGATGTTGCTAAGCAGTGCGGTGCTTTAGTCGCTGCCGATAACACATTTTTATCACCAGCATTACAAAACCCTATTAAATTTGGTGTTGATATAGTTGTACATTCCACCACCAAGTACATCAATGGTCATTCAGATGTAGTGGGCGGTGCGGTGATTGCTGCTTCACAAGAGCTGGGCGATGAACTGGCATGGTGGGCAAATAATATAGGTATTACAGGTGCGCCATTTGATAGTTATTTAACATTGCGTGGGTTGCGAACACTAAATGTGCGTTTAAAGCAGCATCAAGAAAACGCATTAGCGATTGCTAAATATTTAGAAAAATCGGAATTTGTTCGCCAAGTTTATTACCCTGGTCTTGAATCACACCCGCAGCATGAATTAGCCAAAGCGCAGCAACTAGGCTTTGGTGGCATGGTGAGTTTTGATATTAAAGGTGACATAAACGATGCTGCGGCGTTTTTAACCAGCTTACGTGACTTTAGCTTGGCAGAGTCTTTGGGAGGAGTAGAGAGCCTAATATGCCATCCTGCAACCATGACCCATGCTGGCATGGAGCCTAAAGCACGTCTTGAAGCGGGAGTGGGCGATACACTTATTCGAGTTTCAGTAGGTATAGAAGATATAAACGACTTATTAGCTGATTTAGAGCGCGTGTTTCAGCTTGTAAAGCCAGGCAGTAAAGCAAGTTTAAACAAAGGAGCAGGCGGTGACATTAAATTAAGTGCCGCTCATCCAGCGCTTTGGTGAACAATATGACACAAACGGTACATAAATTTGGTGGTTCAAGCCTTAGTTCGGCTCAACGGTATGAGCGAGTTGCGAGTATTATTTTAGAGCATACTCAGCCGGGCGATTGTGTTGTTGTATCTGCGGCGGGAAAAACAACCGATACTTTGGTGAAGTTATGGCAAAGCTATCAGCAACAGGATACGCATGTCGTTGCTGATATATTGCTGCAATTAAATAATCATCAAACTGATTTAATCACACAGTTACTTCATGCAGATCTTAAGCGAACTGCTTTAAGGCTTTTGCATAGTGAACTAACAGCGATTAGTGAATTGATAAAAAACCAAGGCTTGAAAGAGGCTCCCTTGCTTGCTCATGGTGAGGTCTGGTCTGCACGCTTATTGGCGCTTTACCTTACGCAATTAAATATTAATGCTTGTGACCTTGATGCTCGAACACTTTTTACATTAAATAATGGGCAATTGTTACATACCCAAAATGCGCAGCAATGTGCGAAGTTTATAACCCCAGACTACATTAATGTTGTCACAGGCTTTATTGCATCAAATACGTTGGGTGATACGGTTACACTTGGTCGCAATGGGAGTGACTATAGTGCAACCTTACTCGCTAATTACTGCCATGCTAAACAGGTGTGTATTTGGACCGATACACAAGGTGTATACAGCACAGACCCTCGCAAAGTTAGTAAAGCGGTTAAATACAATAAAGTGTGTAGAGGTCAAGCTAACCTATTAGCTCGATTAGGTAATCCTGTTTTACACGCTAAAACGCTTTCTCCTTTAAGAAACAGCGACATAAAACTATCTGTTCGTAGTAGTTTTGATGTGCAAGCAACGCCTACAGATATAGTTAAAGAAGGAAATGTAAAACAAAAGCGTTTTATTACCACGTTAAACAACATCGATTTATTAACAGTTGAAAAGCTGGCCGAAGGCGAAGTCGCAGATGTTAGCCAGCTGATTCAACACAGCATTCATCACTTTAGTCAAAATGGTGAAACTTATTTAGTTGTCCCCTCTGCTTCATCATATAAAGTTGTTAGTTATTTTGAGGGTAGAGCAAACATTAGCGAGTCGAGCTTAAATGGCTGTGCGGTTGTAGCGCCTGTTAATGATATTTCAAAATTGAATGTATTGGCTATTGATACGTTAAATGCTCATGCCATCGAGCCGCGCTTTATTCACCAAGACAGTGGATACATTTTACTATTAACGGATCAGGTTATAGATAGCGATATACTCAGTGTTTTACACGATAAGCTTATTAATAAAGGCCAAGAAGTCGCTTTAATAATCGCGGGCCTTGGCAATGTGGGAGAGGTATTTATAGAGCAGTTGTCAGCTCAATTCGAGCGTTTATCTGATGACTTTACAATTAAATTGGTTGGGTTAATACGCTCTGAAACGTTACTATTTAATCCCAGTGGTATAAACATTGCTGATTGGAAAACGCATTTTCTCTCACAAAGCAAAGCTTATAATAACCAAACATTACTAAACATAATTAGTGAACTTGATTATGAGCATAAAGTGGTTGTTGATATTACCGCAAGCGAGGCATTTAGCCAGTTATACCCGGAGTTTGTTGCATTAGATTGCCACTTGATCAGTGCTAACAAATACGCTGGAACTGCTGATACAGCATGGTATAAAGCTTTGCGTACGAGTATTAGTGAGCGAAATTTGCATTGGCGCTACAACACAAGCGTAGGTGCAGGCTTACCTGTTAACTTTGCATTGGCAGATTTGCAAAACAGTGGTGACAAAATCACTCGTATTGAAGGTGTTTTTTCAGGCACGTTATCGTGGTTATGCAGTAAGTTTGACGGAACAATACCATTTTCTGATCTGGTGCTTGAAGCACAAAAGATGGGGTTCACAGAGCCCGATCCGCGTGAAGATTTATCAGGGCGTGATATGCAGCGTAAACTGCTTATACTTGCCAGAGAGCTTGGTTTAGAACTCGACCTTGATGATATAAGCTTATCAGCACTCATGCCCGAAACGCTTGCTATAGGAAGTTGGGACGACTTTTTGGCTAATGAATCCACCCTCAATGACTTTATTGACGCTCATGCTGCAAATGCCAAAGCACAAAGTTCCGTACTTCGTTACACGGGTTTACTTGAAATTACGGAAAACAAAGTAACCGCTCAAGTAGGTATTACTTATACTCCTATTGGTGATTCGTTAGCTAATTTAACACCTGGCGATAATATTTTTGTCATTAATAGTAAGTGGTATAGCGCTAACGCTCTTGTGATTCAAGGGCCTGGTGCGGGTAAGGAAGTAACCGCGGCGGGTATTCATTCTGACTTATATTGGCTGGTACAAAATATAAAATAAAGGTTACAAGGGCCTTGTATCAATCCGCAATAATACCTAATCATTTTGCGGGGCTAAACGTGTCGCTACATGCGTTAAAAAATTCTTATTTAGAACAGCTAAATTTGGTATTAACTAAAAACGGCAGCCAATGGCTGCCGTTCTTTATTTAAAACAGTTCTTCTTCTGTTTTAGTGTCTTCTTCAAATATATCTGTTGGTTGAGACATTACGTATTTTGTGGGGGCGGTGCCTTTGTCAAAATACTCAAAGCGACTGGTGTAATCATTTTTATGACTTAATAAACCGGTTTCTAAATCAATCCGAATAGACACTAAACCTTCTGGCGGCTCTATGGGGGCTTCAGGTTTACCTTCAAGCGCAACTTTCATAAACTCAACCCAAGCCGGTTGTGCTGTTTTAGCGCCAGATTCAGCCCCTGATATTTGCCCGCTATCAAGATTATTATTGTATGAAGTTCTGCCTAGCGGGTTGCCAGGGTTATCAAAACCAACCCATACCGAGGTCATAACATTTCGATTAAAGCCACTAAACCAAGTATCTACAGAGTCATTAGTTGTGCCTGTTTTCCCTGATAGATCACGACGGCCTAATGCTTGAGCGCGCCAACCTGTTCCTGACCAACCCGTTTTATGTGACCAGTTTCCACCTCCCCAAACAGCGCTATGCATTGCTTGAGCAATTAAAAATGCATTTTGTTTTGATATGACCTGAGGGGCACATTTTAATTGTGGCGTATCAGTATTTTGTTGTGGGAATAATCCAGTAGTATTGTCTGGGGTTAGTGGCTGAGCTGAAGTGTCGTCACACACTACTGAAGGATTAGCTTTAAACAAACTATTACCGTAAGCATCTTGGATTTCTGAGATAAAGTACGGCTCAATCAAATGCCCACCATTCGCAAATGCACTCATACCGCGAGCTAGTTCAATTGGAGTAATTGAAGCACTGCCCAGTGCTAAGGATTCACTGCGGTTGATGTCTGAATTTTTAAAGCCAAATTTTAGTAAGTGATCTGCTGTTCGTTGCAAACCAACACCTCGGAGCAAACGAACTGATATGACGTTTTTAGATTGTGCTAACGCGCGACGAATTCTAATCGGGCCATTGTAAACAGCCGGACTATTCTTAGGTCGCCATGCCACACCTTGGCTTTTATCCCACTGATTGATTGGCGCATCGTTTAAAATTGAGGCGAGCGTATAGCCGTTTTCAAGCGCAGCAGAATAAATAAATGGTTTTATGTTTGACCCCACTTGGCGCTTTGCTTGAATAGCTCGGTTGTATTGGCTCTGTTCAAAGCTATAGCCGCCAACAATAGCTTTAATGCGGCCATCTTGTGGGTCAAGTGAAACAATTGCGCTTGATGCTTCAGGTAGTTGGCTTAGTTCATACTCGTTATTGCTGTTCTTACGCACCCAGATTTGCATTCCTGGCGTTAATATTTCAGTTGCCGTAGTTGGAGCAAAACCTTGGCGATAACGAGTTATGTATTTGCGTGCCCATTTTAAGTTGTCCCAATTCAGGTTTATTTGCTCTGCATTTTTAAGCAATACCGTGGCATTTTTTTCATCCACGTTAATAACAGCAGCTGCTTTTAACGTTCCTATCTCTTTGGCTTCATTGAGTTTAGCTAGTATTTTCTCTTCACTTAGCGCTGATTGTTTTTCAGGGTCCCATAAAATAGCGGTTGGGCCTCTAAAGCCATGACGCATATCGTAGCTATGAAGATTATTAACCAGCGCGGTTTGCGCCGCTTTTTGTACTTTAGACTCAACAGAGGTAAATATCTTAAAGCCTGAATTATACGCCTTGTCTATTCCATAACGTGAAACCATTTCTGCACGCACCATTTCAGAAATGTACGGTGCGTATAAATCTATTTCAGCACCATGAAAGTAAGCGGTAATAGGTTGGCTTGTTGCATCATCATACACGTCTTGTGTTATGTAGTTTTCAGTTAATAAACGACCAAGTACAACATTACGGCGTGCTTTTGCACGGGTAGGGTTACGAATTGGGTTTAACGCCGAAGGCGCTTTTGGCAAGCCAGCAATCATCGCCATTTGAGCAAGCGTTAAGTCTTTTAACTCTTTACCGTAATAAACTTGAGCGGCAGCTCCAATACCAAAGGCGCGGTTACCTAGCTCGATTTTGTTTAGGTAAAGCTCTAAAATTTCATCTTTAGTAAGTACATTTTCTATATGTAGAGCGATGAATATCTCTTTTATTTTACGGATATAAGCTTTTTCTCGGGTTAAGAAAAAATTACGTGCAAGTTGCATGGTAATAGTACTAGCACCTTGTTTTTTCTCGCCTGTAGAAATAAGAACAATAGCAGAGCGAACTATGCCAATAGGGTCTATACCTATATGGTCATAAAAGCGATTATCTTCAGTTGCTAAAAATGCATCAATTAAAGGTTGTGGGATTTCATCAATAGTGACCGGAATTCGACGTTTTTCACCAAATTGATTGATCAAAAGGCCATCTTTAGTGAA
>TARA_B110000196_G_scaffold317883_1_pt1 | contig 11783 bp, 7 predicted proteins | sample TARA_B110000196 | Tara Oceans TARA_B110000196 (sample SAMEA4397072) | marine metagenome | biome: Polar Biome; feature: [MES] marine water layer (ENVO:01000295) within the mesopelagic zone...; material: water (ENVO:00002006), including particulate matter (ENVO:01000060) such as...... | reverse complement strand
TCCTGTTTTCTTAATAATACTGAAATGACACAGATTTCTAAACACTACCTAAGCCTAAACACAACATGTTATGCCAAGGCTCATCTTTATTCAAATATGAGAGTTACAAAACTAATAATCTTCTCTTTAAGCTAATTAATTCTCACGCAGTACCATCAAACATATAAAGCTCTACTTGAGGCGACAGGCAGCTTTACATTGTATCTTTAGCCAAAAGCTGCATGTTGAGTGAACTTGCTCTGAGGGCAGCTCTGTCGAATCTGTAGCGCATGTAGGCAGAAATATCATCCTCATGAGAAGAGACTATTAACTGGCAATGCTTGAGCTCGCACCGAAGTAGATCGGTTAATGAAGCAATGTTGATTTCATCTAGAGATTGCGACGGGTCATCAATCAAGATAAGAGGTACCTTCGCATAGACCTTATTGAGTGAGAGAAAGAAAGCAAGGCTAAGAGCAGAAACTTGGCCTGAACTCATTGACATAACAGCATCATGTTCAGACTTCTCGGCAGTCAGGAACCTCAACTGCGTTCCTTCTCGGCTCTCGATGAATAAACCTAGGCCACGCTGGTAGTTTTGAATCAGTCGACCACTGTAGATATGGAATATCAGCTCTATAGCCGAAATTGTCTGGTCGGTGTAACTCTGCTCTGTTTCCTTCAATGTGTCGCGGAGTTTTTTGATTTTATCTTGTGCATTTTGGGCTGCTAGGGTTTCTTTCTCAATCAGGTTAAGATCGGCAATACAGGTTTGAAGTCTAGCATTTTGAGCCTCACTAGCTTTAATAGATATATACTGCTCTTTATCTCTCAAGTCTTCAGCCGTTATTATGTAAAAGTCCTGCAAATCTTTGAAAGCACTAGTTGTTTCTCGCCAGTCTTCTGGAAGCGATAAAGCATCTGTTTCAACTTGTTTTTTGTTTTTTAAAACCTCTTTGAGCTTTTCAAGTCGCTCATTAACTACGTCACCACTTTCCGTAAATGAATCAGTTAGTTGAACTTTTTCGTTTTGCAGCCTCTCCTGTAACTGCTTTATTGCGGGGAGACGAAGTTTAATTTTAGATAGCTCAGCATGTAGTTCTGATTCAAATGAAGCTTTAAGCAAACCCAATCGATCTTGAATATGGGTGCCAATGAGTTTCAGCTCTGCTTCCATAGCAGCAATAAGGTTAACTAACTCCTTACCGTCCTTACTTAATGATTCAGAGATCTTCTTGGTTCTTTCTTCAATGGCATCTACCATTGATTTGTGATCTTCCCAGTCCGCACCACAGAGAGGACACAAATGCTCATCGGGATAAGACTTCTCATGTTCATCAATCAGTTGCCTTTTTAGGCCTTCTAATTCAGCAATAACGTTCGCATTTGCATTGCTCTTTTCACTAAGTCTATTTCGGGATTCGATTTGTAACTCAAACCTCTCAAGGCGACCATCCTCCCAATTTGGTAGTTTTCTGGCCTCGTCAGCTTTGATCACCTTCACACCGCGCTTTATGACAGAGGCTGAGTATTCTAATTCATCCATTGCCTTCTTGATTGTCTCAAGGTCATCAAGCCTATCAAGATCTTTACCGAACTGAGCTAAGCTTCTCAGAGATTCTTCGTTCTGCTCAATATCGGCATCAATTGTTTCGTTGTAAGTTCTGGTTTTAATCGTAGCTTTGAGTGGTAAAAGCGCAATTATCTTACGAACCGATTCTTGATAGGCAACATACTCTTCCGTTGAATAAGTTGAGAACAAAACCTCACAATCCCATCCTGGTTGAATATCGCTTGTCGAAAGCTTTTTATACTCTAAGCTCTCACCCTCTGGTTGTAATTTTTCTCTTAACTTGGCGATTTCCTCTTCAAGTAATTCTTTTTTCTCCAATCGTTCAGAGCTTTTAATGAACTTTGTGAACTTACTATAAATAGTGTTGCAACTCTCAATCTCCGCTTCGATATCGCTAATGTTAAAAAGATTTCCAAGTTTATCCTTTCGCTCGTCTACTCGAGTATGTAAGAGTCGGTTTTGTCCTTGCTCCAGATAGTTAAGAAAGGAGAAGTTTTCCCTGAAGTTTTTACCGAAAACTTCGTCAAGAAAATTATTGTCGCGCTGATTAGCTTTAGTAAAGTCTAAGGATTCGAATGTGGGTAGTTCGTAAAGCTTAAAGTTTTCGTATTTATCAGCACGATTATTTGCTGGTTTTTTGAATATATTAACAGGGCAATGTCTAGCTAAAACAAGGTTTCGGCCATCATTAATAAACTCTATTTTTATGCAGAGATCATTATCACCTGAGCGACTGTTCCAGAAAAGGTTGTCCGCATAGTCTCTCTTTTGCTTGGTTAATAAAGTGGAGAATAAGTTTTGTATTCGATTGACCTGACCTGTGAGTAACAGTTCGATAGCGTCGAAAATACTAGTTTTCCCATAACCGTTAGGACCATCCAGAGTTAGTAAGGACGACTCTCCAAGATCCAAGTTGATATGTTTAAATGCTTTGAAGCTAGAGACTTCAATCTTGGATATTTTCCATTTCATCTTTAATCATTTCCTTAATCAATTCGTCGGCGTTTGCTTTTGTGACTTGCTGAATGGTCGAATATGTATCTTTCAGGCCTGCTTCCGCAACAGCCTCAATTGCTTGCTGTCTCAAGGATACGAGGTTTCCTTGATGATTAGGTAGTTCCAAGAAAGGAAGCTTGATAAAAGTCTTTGCAGCGAAGCTGTATTGTGAGGCTTTAAGAGGATTTTCCTTATAATCAATAAATTCCTTTTTGTCAGCAATTACAGATAAAAGTCTGTTGTAGGTAAAGTCAGTAAGGGCGCTTTCTTCAGCTATGCTGTAATAGAGGACATATTTTTTATAAAAGTGAGGATCTTCCTCTATATCAAAAATTTCTTCTTCGTGGTCCTTAAACTCAGCTAAAACGTCAAGGCGATAAATACAAATCAAGTCACAGTTTTTCTTAAAGCTTGGATTTCTAAGAAACTCCTCAGGAGCAAGATGATTAATCAAGCTATTCAGCTCGGTTGGTGTCGGGAGCTCGTCAAGATTATGTATGACGGCGAATCTGATGGCAGAGCCCGAATCAAGAATATAAAAGCTTGTAGTTTCCAATTCACGCTTATTCACAAAGCCATGAGAAACAAGTGCTTCATCAATGAGTTGTTTTATCATTCAATCTATCCTCTGCGTCGTTTCTGGTTATCACACTAATACATAACGACTTAGTTATATTGCTCTCAAGCTTTTCAGTAGCCTGTTTGTCGCCGAAGTCATTCGAGTTTGTGAATTTTGTATTAAAGGTAAATGAGGCTTCGGCTTTGCTAGCTATTAAATGATTGTACTCAAAAAGTAACCTCAGTAGGTCCCCATTGCTTTTCATTTCATTAACCATGTCAAATTCACACTCTTCATTTTCATCCACATCAAGAGCGGTAGGTACGTAGAATCGATTTTCGCTATCAACGTAATGCGGAAGATGGCTGAATATGGGATCTACCGAAATTGCTTGTATGAGCTTGGTATACCGCCTGATATCGTTAGTCTGGACATTTTGAAACCTCTCGGATGGCTTCATCATCTGACATAGGGTCTTTAATTCGTTGATGTTAGTTTCGCGAATATGCCCACATAGACGCCTAGCCCTATCATAAGTGACGTCACTCATTGTTGGTAGCGCCTGATCTAGTCGTTCTTCTAAATGGGTTTGTAGCCTAGCTTTTAATTCAACTGCATAGTAATCCCTATTCTGGTATGGATTTTCTTTCAGCAAGTCATTTAAGATGTCACTGGCTTTAATGCGCCCCTCATATGCAGCTGTGTTTTCTGCGAGTCCGTGAACTTGATTTAACTTATGATTATGTACCGCTTTGGTACTTATTTTTTCTGACAATAAGCAATAGTTAAAATTAATCAGGTTATCACTTACTGTAATAGATTTAGCCGCACAAATTTTTTTCAAGAGTTCTTTGGTTAACCCTTCAATTTCACCCAATCCGCAATGATAGTTATCTCCATAGCGGTAGAATTTGACTATTTCTCCACTAGTACCTTTGTGATCATCAGTATTGTTTAACTGAACGGATACATGGAAGTAGCGAGTCGTCCCTTTGATTTTGTCATATTCAATTAAAGTAGACTGCTCCAGAGCTGCAGTGTATCCACTACGATATTTACTAATCTTCGCTTTAACTTGATGAGCGGTATGTAGCTTTCCATTTTTATAAATTGCGAAATCATCGCTACTGTCTAGCTGCAGCTCGAAGTCCAAATCACCATCATAGATAAGCTTAAGTGAGTGATATAAAGCAACTTTTCCCTGGTAAACAAAACCGCTCCACGAAGATATAGCGCTAGGAGGGTACTTCTCATCATCTTCTTGACACACTTCAAATCCTTTTCAACATGAGCGACCTGCGTATCAAAATAAATATATGATAATTTTTTAAAGGCCGTTTTAATCAATTTTTTTAGAAACTTTTGGAGGGCATTTCAAAACCACACCGAAGAACTAAGATCTTTATACCAGATGTAACGCCATGAAATAAAGTAACTTATTAACTAAGCTTTCCATATCAGTCTAATTGGTTGAAAATAAAACTTTCTTCAATCAATTAAGATCATATATCAGCTAATAAAATTACAGCTAGCCTCTATTAAATAACAAGTTAGCCTCTTCTTCGATATTACTTAGGGCTGCAAATATTTGTTGAGCTACACTACTATCTAAACCAAAGCGATTTATTTGATGTTTTAAGTCCTTAACCGAAATTGAGATGGAATTTAATCTACTCTGTAAATTGGAAACTTCATAAGCGTAACTGAAAACCTCTAACTCCTCCCAAGCTAAATCAATATAATTAAATAATGATTTAGGGTCTTTATGGTCAGTAAACCCAGCTACTTTTCTCAAAATAGTGCTGTAATCATGCTCATTGAAATTGTACTTATTTTTTAGAGGGTTCTTATCCATAAAAGAACAAAGATGAATTTTAACCATATTTGTAATAAAACGATGTCTAAACATGGACTGACAGCTTTTTACTTCAACTCCTGCTCGTATGTTTAATCGTCGGAACTCTTGATAAGCAGCATCAGGTTGAACTTGTTTAGCATTTTCAGAACCTAAAAAAATATAGTCATCCACCTCATTTTCGTTAGCAACCAGGCCGTTTTTTTTCAATCTTTCTATCAATTTTTTCCTATGTTCCTCCATAAATAACAGGACTTTAATCGCTACTCCTTTCTCAATTGGGATAATACGAAAACGCCCTTCTTCACGCTTTAGGGTAGGGATTTTAATTTTATTATTTTCTACCAATTCAATATTATCTTCATATTCTATTTTCACTAATTCTTGCGGTCTTAACCCTGTTGCTTCAAGCATCGTAAGTTGGAATCTTCTCCGGTGATACATATAGTCTAAATGCTCAGCCTGTTCAGTTTTATCAAACAACTTCAATAGGCGATCATTTAATCTCATTACACTCCTAGTATCATTGATAGAATCCCAAAGCTTATTAATTACCGTTGAAGATATCGGTGCTTTGAGTTGGGGGGTCGAGCGAGGCAGTGTGGTCGGGAAAACCTCTGCTTGTCCATAACCTTTACCGTTTTTTCCTGTTTTTTTTACCACTTTTAATTTGATTTGATAACGGACTTTTTCTGTATCAACTCCAATCAAATTTAACTTTGGATAGTGTTCTTTTTGAAGCCATTTTAAAAATGCTACTACTTTTGGGAGAATCCCCTGCCTTATAGTATTGTTACTTCGAGCACGTCTGCCATTTGGACGTTTATCAGCAACTAGTTGTCTAATCAATTCATCAATATCTGCAGTTCTCAGCTCATAGAATTGAACTCTTTCATTGTAACAATAACGCACAAGATGAGTTAAATCAGTAGCATATGTTCCAACGGTCCCACCATCCGATTTTTTTAGAGATTTAGTGTCTGATATATCTGATAAAAACATTTCTACAGGGAAACATGTTCGACCATCAGGCCAGCGGAATTGATAAACACCTTCTCGTTTATCTACAGTAGAAATAATCTCGCCCGTTAGGTGATCAAACCGAAGTATCGATGGATATTTAATATCATGTACAAACGTCCAAAGTTGATTATGATTTCTCATTATCAACGACCAACTGCAATCCAAAATAAGATGAAAACAAGTCTTGATGCTTTTGATACTCCAGCGAGTTTCCTGACGAATTAGCAATTAAATCAAGCGCTATAGTATTTAGTTCATTATAAGCCTTTACTAAAACGGCTTGGTCACGCCTCAAAAGATCTATTTCATTTAAGGCTTCTTCCAATTTACTAACAGGTTTATCTGGATTTTTGTCCAAAACATCCATTGATGTTAGTTCTTTTAGAATGGACTTTCTTAAATTATCAACAGCCTTAAATCCACCATCGATATATTCGTTACAATATTTTTTAAATGATCCAAGTGCCATTCCCTTAATCTTTTTACCTTTGCGTGAAACACTAGCTAACTCACTTTGTCTGTTACATTTTGAAACAATCCAACTATATTCATCGCTTCTATCATTAAATGCATTCTGCATTTCTCTGTGCAGATTAATAACTGATTGCACCTTACTGCTCTTTGTCATAACTTAGCTACCTTAAATGCAACCTTGGCTTCACTTATAAGTCCAGAGTCGTCCCCCATGCTGAAGAAATCTATTTTATAAGTACCCTTTATTAGTAAGAGCTGAAGATACTCATGCAGCTCATCCTCATCAATGTCAGTATATTCTTTGACCTTAAAGTGCTCACATACAAGCTGATAAAGTTCCTCTGTATTTTGCATCTCTAATAATGAGCTTTTCTCAGAGAAATAAGTAAGTTGCTGTCGAGCATACTCAGCTTCTAAATCAGTCATCTCTTCTCCAGGGTTGCTGGATTCAATATATTGAAGAACATGGGTGGGGTCTTTATGTCCTGCAATCCACTGACAAGCGTCAATTGAAGAGTTCTTAAATGTCCAAAAAAAGGTTAGTAGAAACGATTTTCGTAATTCATGAATATTTACGTACCATCTTCTGCCGTACTCATCCACGCTCGTACCAAAATAATCACAGGCCTTTTCTAGTAGCTTTTTTATTTTCTCAGAATCCATGATTGACCCCTTGGTATTTTCGTTCCCAAGGTTCAGACGATAAAGAAGGTAATCAGATTCTTTTTTGCTTACTTTAGTACCCCACTTTTTTGCAAATGCATTAAATCTGCGTAAAATTTTAATTGCTTTCGCCGTTATTGCTGGGACAGGCTTAGCAGTATCTGGTAAAAAATCTGCAATGCCAGATTTCATCAAGCTTTGCGCAAGCCAATACCCATCACCTTCCTGAAAGTAGAGGCAATCATATGGAAGTAATGTCAGTTCTTCTATTCGAATGGGCTTAAGCCCTGCGATAATTAGAAGGCAAGATGCCTGCAAAAGCTCAGTTAAACAAACAAATGAAAGCTTATTTTCATCATCACAGCCTTGATATGCAGCATCTATCTTGTAAAACGAAACGACATTAAACTCCTTCAATAAAGTATCTGCCAGCCGCTGCATCAAAATGTCTTGCTTACTAAACTCAGAACGACTAAGAATTTTATTATCATAAAGGTCCCCAACTACATCCTGATAAGCCTTTAATATTTCATCCGAATAATTAATTATTATGTTAATTGATTTATTTATAAGAAGTAGTGAATCATTTAGTGGGATCCAAGGAGTGTGTGATATAGGTGCGCTATTACGTTTCCATTTTGCTTTTATTCTCCCTAAATTAAAAGCTTCAGAGCTCCCGAGAAAATTATTAAATAAATTTCCATATTGAAAGCCTTTTGCGTACAAAGGGGTGAATTGAGTTATATATCTTGAAGAGTATTTTTTCTTAAAATAACTTCGAATAAGTGGTGTTTTATGGGAAGGATACTTTGTAGAAAGGTTCGCAGGTAAAAGAACTTTATCATTTATTTTCAAAAGCTCAGGTTCAATTTGTCGTAAGAACAGACTCGCCTCATGCGACATCAAGTCATGTTTGTTTGTATTAAAATGTGCATTTACTTTATTACGATCAACTATTTCAACACCTCTAGTGTTCAATTTATATAAATTGTGAATCCGAAAATATCTCTTAACTATTTCAACTTCAGAAGTATCAAGAAAGCATGGGTTACTTTCTTTACCGAGAAAAATGCCAACCTTTGATAAAATTTTTTGACCAATAGCTAAAGTATGGAATATTCCACCTTTAATCATCTCATTCCCGAACATTTCAACATCCGATGCAGAAACTTTTGATAATCCAAATTCAAGAGGTTTAAAGCGAGATTTATGCAAAAAAACCCATGAGATGAAGCCAAACAGTGAACCGGTGAACGATTTTATACGAGAGGTAGCCATTCTTTCCTGATTAATTGGGTCTTCGATAACCAAAAAGACTAGCCTCTGCAGATGATACAAAAAGTGAGAGTTTTGCTTATCAGTAAGGTAAGTGCCATCAGGTAAAAGTCTTGACCAGATTACAGTTCCAACATATTTGTAATCTCGTTCCAACTTAGCCTTCTCTCCTTTCGTAGTTTTTACTGTATTCCTTTTTTTAATTAGCCATACAGGCGCATCGACAGAAGTTAACAACCAATCCGATTTAAAATCGCCATCATAAAGTTGTGTAGCAACCTCATAGCCACATAAAAAGTCTATAATGTTATCTCTGTCACTCGTTAAGGCTTCTGGGATATGTACATCTAGCGATCTCATGAATAAGTTCCCCTTTTTATGAACATACCTGACCAATCAACCTTCTCTATTAAATTATTAGCTCTCTCTACAGCGGCCTTATGCATTTTTGAAAGTTTAGATTCTACTTTCGTTGGTAAAGTAGCATGTAAATGATTTGCCAAGTGAATGAAACTTAGAGGCGAAATGCCTAGTTTCGAATCTATCTTTGAGAGAATTTCAACATCAACGTGGCATTGCTTTGCTGAATTTCGATAAGTGTACAAGGCCGTCAAAACTGCTTCAGATAACGCAATATTTAGAGACCCCTCCGAAGGTATTTCAAAGTTACTTTCTACAGAAAACTCTCTTAAATATTGAAGTAAAGGGCTTTTATTTCCCCTATCACTCAATATCCCAATCAAAAATATGTTTAGCTCCTCAAGGGATGAAAAATCTACCGCCTCTAATTGGTAGTCTTCTCCCATAGTCGCAGCAGCAATCAATAAGTTTTGATGTCTACGTACAAGTCTTGAACTCCATGAAGCTAAAAGGGGGGCGGGAATGTAATGTTCCATTGAGACTTTTTTGGTATTACCAAGCTTCCTACTGACCGCTGAAATTGAACCAGTCCTAAACCATTCAAGCACAGCTTCTGTATGCCGAAGCTTTGAATGATTAATAGTTCTAGGACCCAAACCAAATTGGTTCAATGATGGGAAGTAATTTGATAAACAAGTGATAAACTCTTTGCCATCTTGGTATTTGGATGAGTTATATCCTGATAAAGCTATACTGACGCGGCTTCTTGAAGGACTCGTTAGTCCATCTCGTTTTTGGTTTACTGTCAAAAACAAGTAATTTTCTTTCCCCTTACAAATGAGGTTACTACGCTTATGGCGAATTTCGAATAGAAAACTAATTATCTCTAAGCTGAGCTCCTCAATAACCTCTTTCTTCATTGAACCAGCTCTACGCTTATCAACTTCAAAAGTCATACCTAAATCAGACATAGTAAAATGAGGCTTACCATCTATGTCAACCGTCTTAGCCTCTAGTAAGGATTCAAAGTTCCACTTGGGATTTAACATCATTAAGATAGCTACAAGATAACTAACATCAGCGACAGTCAAAAGTCCCATACACCAACCCAGACGACGAACAGGTGTAATAATAGATGAGACCTCAATTTCATGTGAAGGCAGGAACTTCAATCCATCAGATTCTGAGAATTCTTTGCAAGGTAAATATGAGTCGGCACTAGTGCCACGTTTCCATAGTCCATTGAGGTTTTTATCCAGTAAATATAGATACATATCAACCCCACCTTTCGTTTCAGGGTCAGCAATGTGACGTCGGATAGCAACTTTTCTTCCACATTTACTCGGCTTCATAAGAGTGAAGAATCTATCTCCCCTTTCATAAATACCTAGACGTTCAGGTTCTGTCTCAGAGATATTAGTAATTACATTTTTACCAAAATCATAATGAGACTTTATTGCCATCCAATATTTCTTAAGACAATCTAGTAATTTGTCTCTTTTTCTTTCCAAATCAAAGCGAATTTCATCAAGATACTGCGCATCTGTTCGATGAAGGCCTATCGGCGTTAATACCTTATCAATAGTTTTTAGTGAGACCTCTTTTTGTGGAGGCTTTTGACCAATTAACTTTACATTAAAACTTGAGTTTGTTCTTAGTTCACCCACTTTCTTCATACAAGGGATAATTACAGATAACGGAATAACATCATGATCTTTCATAAAGACCAGGAATGGTCGACAATTAGAGTTCCAATTTATTACTCGTGTCTGTAGTTTTGCTTTTGAATATGGTGTAGTTAGAGTAGAAGCATAGGCTTGGCGTATAAGGTCTGTCCAACCAATGTGGGTATTAGGTAAGGAATTAATACATAAAAACTCGATAGCAGGAAATAGTGTATGATTCAAACGACCAAGCCACGCTTTTTTAGTTTTGTACACTTTGCCTTCATTATACAAAATAATTTGCTTTATTAGTCGCTCTTTATCCTCGAGATTTAAGATAGTTTTTGATACAGAGGTAAAGATAGAACCTCCATCATCGTCATCTATTCTAAAGCCAGTCTTTCCACTCTCAATTGTAAATTCCAATCATAACTCACTTGTCAAAATAAAATTGTCAAAATACATTTAACAAATAGTCTCAAACCTCAATTAAAGCAAATAATTAAGACTGTGTTGAACAATAGTTTTGACAACTTAGTGTGTTAGGAATGACGAACTTCTATAACCTTCGGTTCCGTTGGGTTTTATTTGCCACGCATGAATGTAGTTAGCAAGGTCTTCAATTTGACTATGGGTAAGCTGATTAATATTGCAATCAGGTATTGCATTGCTTTCATGTAATATTTCAATGAACCGTTTTGGCAATATTGTCGTTAGGCTATTTTTTAGTGATTTTTGAGGTTGCGTTTCTCGCCAGTCTGCAAGCTGCTGTTTTAAATCTAGCTCAGGAAGTAGATTAATAGTAACAGCCTGCCCTGCACGCCAAAATGAACTTATTTGTAATATAGCGGGGCCAGATAAACCACGGTGCGTAAATAATATATTTTCTTTAAATGTGGTGCCGTCTTCACTTGTTACTTCGCACGGTATGCTAACGCCTGATAACCCTTCAAAGCGTTCTTTGTCGTGTTGGTGAAGGGTAAATGGTACAAGCGCGGCCATAGTAGGTAGTACGTTTAAACCAAACTGCTCAGCAATTTTATAACCAATAGGTGTAGCACCAAGCTTGGGCATAGTAAGCCCACCCGACGCAACCACTAACGACTCGCAATGTAAGGTCTCTTGCTCTGTGGTAACGCTATAACCCGACTCTGTTTTTTGTACATTAATCACTTCACTGCGCAAGGCTATATTTACACCTGCCCACTCGCATTCAGTAAGAAGTATATTAACAATATCTTGCGCACTATTATCACAAAACAGCTGGCCTAACGTTTTATGATGGTATGCCAAACCGTGGCGGTCCACCAGCTCAATAAAGTCATATTGCGTATAACGGCTCAAACATGATTTAACAAAATG